>Ga0100385_1000011_pt1 | contig 301804 bp, 297 predicted proteins | sample CryGeymeta201509_FD_81543 | JGI IMG/M metagenome (GOLD analysis project Ga0100385, IMG submission 81543) | Groundwater microbial communities from Crystal Geyser aquifers in Utah, USA - Crystal Geyser metaG 2015-09 | ecosystem: Environmental > Aquatic > Deep subsurface > Groundwater | place... | reverse complement strand
TTTGTATGTGTATGAACCGTCTTGCTTGATTGTCAGCGTACCGTAATCACCAACAACAACCTTGCCAGCTGATCCAACAGCCTCGCCGTCAATTGTAATGATCTTACCCGGCGCATCCGCACCGACCGCATCATTGCCAATCACATTGCCGTCAATCGTGAGACCTTCATTTGTGGAACGCACATCATCCACCGCAACTGGTGCTGAGTCATGGACATCAACAACAATTGTCGCAACGTCGCTGTCACCATCAAAGTCTGTGATTTTCACATCGAACTTCAACCAGATCACATCATCCGCTTTAGAAGCGTCTGGATGATTGATACCCGCAAACTGCGTATATGTGTATTGACCGTTATCTTTAACAACAAGCGTGAACACTGTCTTAGCGCCAGCAACACCGATATAACCATCGTCAGTTGTCTTAACAACGATGTCGTCAGCGCCTGATTTCAAAGTCACATCTGGACCGCCCATCTGGAACTTTGCAACAAACTTACCGGTCGGATCAATTGAACCCTTACCATCTTGGCCGTAATCATGCGCAAGAGTGTGCGTATAGCTAATTGGGTTATCACCATCAATACCGCTCTCATCAATCGGCTTGGCTTGGCCAGTGATCGATGGACCGTCATCAGAAACAGCAACACTGATAAGGCCGCTTGCTTTATCGCCATCCGCGTCAACCGCATCAACACCGAATGTAAGTTTAATAACATCATCTGGGTTTGTTTGATCCGCATGATCAAGCGTTCCTGTCAATGTAAACTCATAAGCGCCAGTTGTCTTATTAAGGTCAAGACGGAAAACTTCTTGGCCATTTGCACTACCGACATATGAATTACCGACGATAGCAACCGTAACAGCTACGCCATTCGATGTAAGCGCACCATTAGCCGCGCCACTGTCGAAAGCAAATGTACCAACGCCGCTCACTTCGTATGAACCTGGTGCATCGCCGCCAAAATCAGCAGTAATAACATTGCTGTCACTATCCGTAGGATTAAGGTCTGTCTCATCAACATGAAGCGCAACAGGATCAGCCAATTCAGGGCGATCATTTGGCGTATATGAGCCTTTCAATGTCAACAACGCTGTCGAAGCATCGCCATCACCGTCAACCAATGTGTAGGTAAAGACTTCTCTGATATTACCTGTCAGATCTTTTGCAGTCACCGTGTAAACATATGAACCATCCGCATTGATGCGAAGCGTACCATATTCACCCTGAATGGTCGCACCATCCACGGGATCAACATCAACCGTATTGCTGCCGAATTTAATGCTGGTAACGCTATTTACGTCATCTTCGCTTAAATCATCAGCCGCATCCGGGCCACCATTTTCACCAGTGATCACGTTACCGCTTGCACGGCCAGCGATTGGGCTAGCCCCTTGTAACGCTGCATCAAGATCAGTTGGCTGCTTAACATCAAGCGCATCGCCATTGCCATCGATAACGTCAAGACGACCGAGCGTGTCGGCGTCAACACCAATACCAACACCAATAACTTCTTTACTGAGGCCTTTAAGGATTTCAACTTCGTTTGAGCCATCCGCGCCAGTAATCTGATCCATTGCTTCGCCAGCAGTCAAAATAGTACTCACGCTGCCATCGGCATCAACGATCGCGCGGTTTGGTGAACCATCACTGATGAAATACGTATATGTATCCGCACCAGCGATAGGGTCATTCGCGCTATCACCTTGAAGCCATGAAATCGCAGATTGAAGTGCTGATTCATAATTTGTCGTGCTATCAGCAACCAAACCATTCACAAAATCAATCGCATCTTGCAAACCAGCGTCATCGCCAACCGCGAATGTCTGACCAGCTTGTGCAGAACGTGAGAAAGGAACGATATGAACCTTAATGTCACCGCCATTATAATCGTTGAAATCATTCATCAAATTCGCAACTGAAGATTTCAAAAGGGCAAGCTTATCGCCTTCCATTGATCCTGAAATATCGAGAGCGAGAACAACGTTAAAGTCTTTTTGCTCAACTTCGACTGTAAACTCATTACAATCATCATTAGCAACCGGACCATCATCAAGAACATTAACCTTAACAAGGCCAGTCACAGAATCGCCATCAACATCTTTTGCGTCAACGCCGAAAGTAAGCTGAAGTGTGTCATTAGGATCATTTGTATTCGCGTGATCCAATGTACCGAGCAATGTGAATGTGTATTCACCGCTTTGGCTATCAAGACCAAATGTGAAGATTGTTTCGCCGCCCGCTGTACCAACATATTGGCCGCCGACAATGCTAACGCTCACTGGCTGACCTTCTGATGTCAATGTGCCGTCTGTTGCTTGTGATGTGTTGAAATCAAATGAGTCAACACCGCTTAGCTCATAACCACCAGGGCCATCAAAACCAAACTGACCAACCGCTGTATCAGAATCTGTATCTGTAGGGTTAAGATCAGTTTCATCAACCGTCAAAGCTTCAACTGTAATAACAGGCTTGCTATCAACATCTGCAATATTGATCGTAAGCTCAGCTGTGTCACTGTCGCCGTCGAAATCAGTCATCGTATATGTGAACACGTCCTGAGCTGCCGCAGCATTAGTACCATATGACGTATATGTGTAAGAACCATCTTGCGCGATCACAAGGCGACCATGATCACCATCAATCGTCGTTGTCTTACCCGCTTCTACCGCTTGATCAACACCGTTAAATGTAATCTTTGTCACAAGTGAAGGCGCATCTTCGCTCGCAATGTCGTTCGTAACAACATTACCGGATGTACTCAAATCACCTTGCTCAACGCTATCGACATCGTCAAGCGCAACAGGCGCATCATCGAGGATGTTAATTGTAACCTTGCCGTCAACCGCGTCACCATCTGAATCTTTAATCGTGATACCAAATTCAACCTTAATAAGGTCATTCGGATCTGTTCCGTCCGCATGATCAACATGCTCAAGCAATTCAAATGTATAATCGCCGTTATCTTGTATCGTAAGCGTGAACACTTTTGTTGTTGTGCCTTCAATCACCGCTTCATATCCATCAGCAGTTTTTGTAATCACAACCGGCTTGCCACCTGACGTCAGGCTTGTACCCGCCGCAGAAGAACCGCTCACTGTAATATCGCCGTTTGGATCAATTGAACCCTGACCATCAAGACCAAAATCAACATCAATCCTTTCGTTAAGTACCATTGGACCAGGCGTAAGATTTGTCTCGTCAACAGTCATCACTTCTGTCACTGCAACCGGCTCACCATCTGGCGTTACACGGATTGAAAGTGTTGCTGTGTCGCTATCGCCATCGCCATCTACCAAAGTATAAGTAAATTCAGCCGTTCCATCAGGATCACCAAGATCCGTCGCAACAAAGCCATATGATCCATCAGCGTTCAATGTCAAAACACCAAGATCGGTTTTAATAACCGCAGGATTAGCATCTGTAACGGCGTATTTTGTACCGTTAAATTCAACTTCGCTCACTGTGTTGGGCGTGTCATTTGATACATCATCATTCGCAATCACAGAACCAGTAATATCCTGACCTTCTTCTGCGCCATTAACATCATCAACAGCCTTAACACCATCATCAGCAACCGCGATGGTCACTGTTCCTGTGTCACTATCGCCATCTGTGCTGGTCACAGCAAAATCAAAGCTAAGCTCAATCACGTCATTCGCGTCTGTACCATCTGGATGATCCAAAGTTTCAAACTGCGTATACACATATTTACCAGTCGCTGAATCGAGCGTAAGCGAGAATACTGTCGTAGCCCCACCATTCACTGTACCGATATAACCATCCGCACTTTGTGTAATTGTAACCGCGTCACCATTAGACTTAAGCGCAATTGGCGCGCCATTGACTGTCGCAACCGCGTCACCCGCAGGTGCCACAGAACCAATCTCAACACCGAAATTAGTATCAATTGTGTCTGTAACAACAAGGTTGCCAGCGTCAAAATCACTCTCGTCAACATCGCCGCGTGAATCGCCAATCGTAGGAACATCATCCTTAACACCGATTGTAATTGTCGTTGGTGTAACATCATCATCGCCATCCGCCGCATTCACGGTGAACTCAAGATTGATAATGTCATTCGGATCATTTGGATCTGCATGATCCAATGTACCAACCAATGTAAATGTATATGAACCGTCCTCTTGAACATCCATGGTAAAGATAACATCACCGTTTGGCGTAGTACCTGTATATGTTGTGCCATCAAGCGCAACCGTCACTGGCTGACCGCCCGATGTAAGTGCATCATTAAGCTGTGAACCTGAAGAAGCGAAGCTATCAGGTGTAATTGTACCTGGGCCATCCGTACCGAAATCTGCAACCACTTTGCCTGTCTCAACGATATTACCGCCCGCAAGGTCAGTTTCATCAACAATGTCAGATGCCTTTTTAACAACAGGAACATCATCAATGGCTGTCACTGTGATGCGAAGAACTGCATCCGCGCTGTCGCCGTCACCGTCTTTGATTGTGTAAGGGAATGAATCAACACCTTCTGGGTTATTGTCATTGGCTGTGTAAGAATATGAACCATCTTGTTGAATGGTCAAAACACCGTAAGTTCCGACAACCTCAAGACCGGTCGTTGGAATTGTCTCACCGTTAAATTCTGTGATCACTGGTGATCCATCATTGCCGCCATCATCATTGGCAAGAATATCACCAGTCACTGTCGCGCTTTCAACAACGCTGTTTGTGTCATCAACCGCAATCGGCGCGTCATCAGCAATATTAATCGTAATAAAGCCAGTATCCGTATCACCATCACCATCTTTTGCAGTAATTCCAAACTTCAATGTAATCACTTCATTGGCGTCTGTTGGGTCATTGTGATCAATTGCAATGTTTTGCGTGAATGTATAATCGCCATTTGTCGGATCAATCGTAAGCGTGAACACTTGATCGCCATTTGGCAATGTACCAACATAACCATCCGCTGTTTGCGTGATTGTCACTGGCTCGCCGCCTGATGTAATTGCATCCGGCGTACCTGTCGCACCAGAGATTTTAACGTCATTATTTGGTGTAAGGCTTGATGGCGCATCTGTACCAAAATCAACATCAACAGAACCGCTAGCCGTCGCGCCACCAGGAATGTTTGATTCGTCAATATTTTCAACACCCGCACCGACTGTTGGGCTGTCGCCGATCACTGGCACTGAATCAACAATGTTAATTGTAATCGTCGACGATGTATTATCACCGTCAAAATCTGTTGCGATCACACCAAAATTAAGCGTAATTGTGTCTTCGCCTGTCGCATGATCAAGCGGGATATTCTGTGTGAATGTATAATCGCCATTTGTCGGATCAACGCTCAATGAGAACACTGTCTCGCCGCCCGCCAATTTACCAACATAACCATCCGCTGTTTGTGTAATTGTCACTGGCTGACCGCCAGCCGTAAGAGATGTCACACCATCAAAAGATGTCACATTATTTGGTGTCAACGCCGCAGGAAGGTCATTCCCGAAATCAACATCAAGTGAGTCATTAACAACAATCGGCCCGCCCTTAAGCGCGCCCTCATTAATTGTATTTTCATCCGGTGCAATCGCCAAAGGCGCGTCATCAGCAATATTGATAATCACATTTGCGGTCGCCGCATCTTCATCAGAATCGAGCGCAATAACGCCAAAGCTAAGCTGAATTACATCATCCGGGTTAGTCGCATCCGCATGATCAAGCGGAAGATATTGGTTAAATGTATATTCGCCAGTTGTTTGATTAAGTGTGAAATCAAACACAACATCTGCGCCACCATTGATGGTACCAACATAACCAGTTTCTGTACCGACAACTTCGATCACTTGACCGCCAGATGTCAATTCGCCGCCCAATGCAGAGCCGCTGAAGCTGAAATTATTATTCGCGCCAATTTCGCCGAAACCGTCATTACCGAAATCAATATTCAATGTATCAGTAATGGTGTTAACACCGAGATCACTCTCATCAAGGAAAAATTCCTGTGGTGAGAAGATAACCGGATTATCATCAATCACAAGAAGATCAGTTTGAACGCTTGGAAGATTATACTGAAGCGCTGTTGGGTTGATTGGGCCAACATCAGTAATTGGAATAACGCCTGTTGGCTCAAAGCTACTGTTAAAACCATAACCGCTATTACCAGAAGAACCAGCACCTTCACCAGCCGCCGGTTCGATCAACGCAAGCGCAGCCGCCGCATCTTCACCCGCCGCAGGCTCAATATTCGCAACAACCACATCAACGTCTGGGTTTTCTTCTACAATCGCTTCCGCAACTTCTTCAACATTAATACGTGTTTCTGATTGAGGATCTACCAATTCATCATCAGACGGCGCCGCATCCATAATGGTTGTAATATCAACAATTTCGCCTTGACCCGCTTCTGCCAATTCGCCTTCGCCCGCTTCAATAACAACCGTAAACGCCAAAACAGAAGGGTTTTCACCGCCGATAGAGTCTGTATAATTTGTCAAAGTAAGCTGCGCACCATCTTCAAAGCTAACGATCAAAGAGCCGCCCTCTTCAACAACACTAGCAACATCACCCTCAACAAAATCAAAAAGGTAATTACGACCTGGCGTCAGCGAAAACTCCTCTGACTGGCCTGCTTCTGGTCTTACAACACTAAACGGTGAGTCCAGCAATTCAATATCGCTTGTCTTTAGAACACTAGGATCTGAAGGGGATTGCGAAATTTTGGAAACATCTAAAATTTGTGCTCCATTGGATGATGAAGAATTAGATGCGGAATTGTTTGAATTGGCCATGTTGAAGTACTCTCCTTGTTGCACACGAAACGGGTGTAGCTTTTTAACCTTTTATTAACAGAATGCATTAAGTATTAACGGAAAGTTAATGACTTGTCAACAATTATGTTAATTGCGAAGGCCTGTGAATTACCCTGTTTTTAACAACAAAGCACTTTAAGGCCAATCTCTCTTATCTATGTGTTGCAATGTATATTAAAGTTTCTACCAAAAGTGAACATATATTTTACAAAATAAGATAAATTTTCTTCGCGCGAGGCCTTGCGCCGCGTAACGTCGATGACATGCATAACGTCGACGATACAAACAAGGGGAAACATTCTTACCATCGGCCTTTTATTTTCAATAAAAAATGCTTATGATACAACCCAAGGATTAAACACTCATAATCATTCGAGCATTCCATGGCCTTTAAATTCGAACGCTTAAGCATTCTCATCGTTGAAGACACTGCCCCCATGAGAAAGCTCGTGACATCAGTGCTTGAGACATTAGGCGTCGGGCAAATAATAACCGCCGCAGACGGACAAGAAGGCTATTCCAAATTCTGCTACGAAAACCCCGACATTGTCATCGCGGATTGGCACATGTCACCAATGAGCGGCATTGATCTCGTCCATAAAATCCGCAATGACAAAGGCTCACCCAATAAAATGGCGCCAATTGTTATGATGACCGGATATAGCGCCCTTCCGCGCGTTGCACAGGCACGCGACACCGGCGCAACTGAATTCCTAGTAAAGCCTTTTTCAGCCAATGATTTGGCGCGCCGAATTGCCTATGTCATAAACAAGCCTCGCGATTTCATAGAAACCTCCGATTATTTCGGGCCGGATCGCCGCCGCCGCATCATAGAAGACTACCAAGGACCAAAACGCCGCAACATAGATGAGGCTTACTATGTTTAATCATAAATTTTTAACCCCGCTCACCCATACTAAAAAAGCGTATATGGCGCGATAAATGAATAAAAATGCACATTGAAATGACAAATAGCCCAGACAAACAAGCCAAGGTAATTAAAGCCAATAGAGCCTTACAAGCAAAAGTCGGCTCCGGCCCACTCAACACTGATGTCGTTGAAAGATGCCAGGCTGTCATGGATAACAACAATGTCGATTTCTCACCACTAGCAATGGAATATCTCGATAAACTACAGGCAGCCATTCAAACAGCCAAAAGCCCGGACGTAGACATGCCAACAGCCGTTGCCAACATGACAGCCCCCGTAATGCAGTTAAAGGCAAACGCCGCAACCTTTAAATACAATCTCATTGGCAATCTGGCCAATGTGATGCTCAGCTTCCTTGAAGGCATCAAAAAGCTAGACAAAGACGCAATCGCCATCGTCGAAGCGCATCACAGAACATTAACCGCAATTGTCATGAAGAAAATGAAGGGCGATGGCGGCGCATTCGGCCAGCAAATGGAAGAAGAGCTGAAAAACGCATGCAAACGCTATTTCTCTCGCTAAACCTAACACCGCGAAAACAACAAAAAAGGCCGCTCATCCAAGCGGCCTTAATTATAATAGCATCTATCAAAAAAGCATTTAGAAGCTCAAACGTCTCACGCTTGTGATCTGGCTTTGCTTTTTGATCTTCTCGAACAATTCATCGCTCACTGGCGCATCAAGCGCAACCAAACAAATCGCACCCGATACATTGTCCTTGCGACCAAGACGGAAATCAGCGACATTCACGCCCTCAGTACCCAAAAGCGTACCAAGCTCGCCAATCATACCTGGCTTGTCGTCATTACGGATAAAGATCATATTCTCGCTAAGCGCTGCTTCAATCGGAACACCTTCGATATTCACGATGCGTGGCTCTTTACCGGTAAAGAGTGTACCCGTCACATTGCGAACACGCTCTTGTGTCGTCACGATCACATTGATCATTGAACGCCAGTTTTTCGCATCCTCGTTATAGCTCTGCTTGATCTCGATCCCGCGGCTTTGCGCAACTTGCGTCGCGTTCACCATGTTCACAGATTCAATATGAGAACCAAGCAAGGTCGAAAGCAAGGTCGATGTAATCGGATCAGTATTCACCGCCGTAATCGTGCCTTCATACTCAATCTCGATTTTCTTGATTGTGTGCTCTGTGATTTGACCGGCAAAGCTACCAAGCTGCTCAGCAAGTTTGAGGTAAGGCTTAAGCTTAGGTGCATCTTCCGCAGAAATGGACGGCATGTTAAGCGCGTTCGTCACGCCGCCATTCACAAGATATTCCGCCATTTGCTCAGCCACTTGAAGCGCAACATTCACCTGCGCCTCAGATGTTGCCGCGCCAAGGTGAGGCGTACAAACTACATTGGGATGACCAAACAAAACATTCTCTGTCGCTGGCTCTTTTTCAAACACATCGAGTGCCGCGCCCGCAACCTTACCACTATCAAGCGCAACCTTAAGGTCAGCTTCATTGATGATACCGCCGCGCGCACAGTTGATAATGCGAACACCATCTTTCATCTTGGCGATTGTTTCCTCGCGGATAAGATTAGCCGTATGCTCATTTTTGGGCACATGCATAGTGATGAAATCGGATTTCGCAAAAAGCTCGTCCAATTCCACTTTCTTAACACCAAGATCCGCCGCACGCTCATCCGTCAAGAACGGGTCAAACGCAATCACTTGCATCTTAAGGCCAACACCGCGTGTCGCTGCGATACCGCCAATGTTACCGCAACCGATAACACCAAGCACTTTGTTGTAAAGCTCGGTACCCATGAATTTTTTCTTTTCCCATTTGCCCGCATGAGTGGACTCATTGGCTTGTGGGATTTGACGCGCAAGCGCGAACATCATCGCAATCGCATGTTCCGCCGTGGTGATAGAATTACCAAACGGCGTGTTCATAACAACAACGCCTTTTTCGGTCGCCACTGGAATATCAACGTTATCAACGCCAATACCCGCACGTCCAACAACCTTCAAATTCGTCCCTGCTTCAAGGACTTCTTTGGTCACAGTTGTTGCGCTACGAATGGCCAAGCCATCATATTGCGGAATAATCTCTAATAATTCTTCGGGGGAAAGGCCGGGTTTGAAATCAACGTCACATCCGTTTTTCTCAAATATTTCCACTGCCAAGGGGTCCAGCTTATCGCTGATTAGTACTTTAGGTTTAGCCATCAATGTATCTCCTAGTTTTGTCTTGTTTAGGCAAACAGGATTAACCAAATACTCTTATGACAGCGGGATGTAAAGGAAATTATTTAACCCCAACGCCTGCATAAAAAGACGAGGGAAAATGCGGAGAATATGGCCTAAAAATATCACCCCACACGGCGCCAAAACAATAAAAGCTTTACAGAACTCCGAAAACCTGACACAAATACTCCCGCAGATATAAATGCTCTCTTAATTGAGATCAGAGCTTTCAGAAATCAACTTTCCAATAAGTTCCATTTATTAAGCACAACGCCTGATGAATGGCCTCGGTTAAGCAATAACGCATAGCCGAATTACTTTGTTGCCCACATTGAAAATGGGCACGGAAAGAAATATTATGACACTCACATTCCAAGATTTCGGTCTATCCGAAGCCCTCAACACCTCCCTTCGTAAAATGGATTACAAAGATCCAACCCCGATCCAACAACAAGCCATCCCGCTTGCGATGCAAGGAAAAGACATCCTTGGCTCCGCGCAAACAGGGACAGGTAAAACCGCAGCATTTTCAATTCCAATGGTCGAATCATTGATGAATTCATATGACAGCTGCGCGCTCATCCTCACCCCAACACGTGAACTTGCGAAACAGGTTCTTGATGTGGTCTTTCAATTGCTCGGCCCCAAAAGCGGCATCAACACCGCCTTTATTATCGGCGGCGAACCATATCGCAAACAATTCCAACAGCTTGAGCGCAACCCGCGCATCATCGTCGGCACACCTGGTCGCATCAATGACCACCTCGAAAAAGGCTCCATCGATTTAAGCCGCACAAATTTCCTCGTCCTCGATGAAACTGACCGCATGCTCGACATGGGTTTCGGCGTACAGCTTGACCGCATCGTCAAACATTTGCCCAAACAACGCCAAACTTTGATGTTCTCGGCCACCTTGCCCGACGGCATCGTCAAAATCTCCGACAAATACCTCAAAAACCCTGAGCGTGTTTCCGTCGGTGAAACAAATGTTGTCGCCGTAAAGATCAAACAAGAAGTGCTCAACATCGAACAAGGCGATAAATACCAAGAGCTATTGATACAGCTTGCCGAGCGTACCGGCACGATTATCATCTTCATCAAAACCAAATACAACGCCGAAAAAATGGCCAAAAAACTTCAAAAAGATGGCCACACCGCCGACGCACTGCATGGTGATTTGCGCCAGCATAAACGCGACAAAGTGATGAAGGGTTTCCGCGACAAGAAATTCCGCATCCTCGTTGCCACCGACATCGCCGCACGCGGCCTTGATGTGCCACATATCGAACACGTCATTAACTATGACCTCCCACAAGTGGCCGAGGATTACATTCACCGCATGGGCCGCACAGCGCGCGCCGGCGCAGAAGGATCCGCCATCAGCTTCGTCGCATCAGGAGAAGCCAAAAAATGGCACGCCATTGAAATGCTGCTCGACCCTGAAGCGGCTATGCACAAACATTCCGAACCCGAACGCCGCAAAAAAGGCCGCGGCAAACCCTATCGCGGACGCCCCGAAGGCGGCAGCGCCAAAGGCGGTTATAAAGGCAAACGCGACGGCTTCAAAAGTGATGAACCCATAAGAGCCGCACGCCCAGCCGCGCGCGCCGATGCCCGCAACGACAACAGCAAAGGCCAACCCGCCAAGCGCAAAGAAAAATATGTCGCCAAATCCGACCGCCTCGACGGCTCAAAAGCAGAGAGCATAAAAGGCGAAGGCACATATTTCGAAAAACCGAAAAAACCGCATTTCAAGAAAAAGAACACCGTCAAATTCAGCGACACCCCTGAAGGCAAATTCGTCACCGACCGCAAACCCAAAAAGAAAAGCGGCACAGCGAATAAACCAAACAGCAAAGCCAAAGCCGCAAAAAGCAAAAGCAGCTTCTCTGACGGCAACGCCCCAATGAAACGCGTGCAAAAGAAAAAAGCACCACAGCGATAAACACAGCCGAATACCCCCATCACTTCGTTCCCCGTTTTAGAGACACTCTAGGGGGACGAGGTTTGATTTCACTACATTTTCTATCAGTTCGTTTGAGCACGGTTTCAAGGGTTTCACCCGTCGTGAACCGCGCATACAGCTCTAAAAATTCCTGATTGCGCGCAAGCAAAGCACGGATCATCTCCCCATCCACCCCATATAACCCATGCTTAACCGCATTCTTCGACGATGCCGCCTTCCCCGCATCAGATTTAGGCCCCGTAGACTTCTCCCACGGCTTATGCCGACGGATCATCTCCGCCTGCCTCTTCCTACGCTCCTCTGTCCATCCTTTTGACATGGAGATATTATAGGAATATTTTCTTATTTATGCAAGTTTAATTTCAAGCAATGTCCTATTGCGCATTGTCTGCCGTAGACTTTAAGAAGCATGTAATATAAATTGGATTATGTTTGAAATGACATACACGCATTTAAAAAAAGAATGGAAAGTAATTAAAAATGCGCCAGTAGCCCTACTGTTGCTTTTTGGAGTTGCCTCTGGCGCATCGATTTATATTATGAATTGGCATTATAGTGGGCGTGTAGAAAGTCTTAAAGAGCAAGTTAATACTTATGAAGTAAAGCTCAATGTTGTTTCCCCTGATGAGGCACTAAAAAAAATGATGGAGATGGATAGTAAACTAAACACAGCTATGGACTTAGTTGAGGGTAAGATTAACGAGCTATTATTGAAGAAACAAAAAATTGTTGGCACGCCAATAAAAAGTGTTTGGCCAGAGCCAATATGTGTTTCTATAGAAGATACAGACGAGACTAAAAGACAAGTATTAGTATATAATTTGATGGGAAGAAAAATGGGAATAGAAAGTTTTTTTGACAAAACGTTTTGTCAGTAAACTAAACACCACAAATCAAAAAAATCTTCAATATCCCAATCATAAACTAAGCCGCATCCGCTTTCGCCTGCTCTGTCGCTTTCGCGCGTGCATAGGCCCAATCTAACCATGGACATAGCGCTTCAACGTCGTTTGCGCTGACCGTTGCGCCGCACCAGATACGAAGCCCCGCAGGCGCATCACGATATCCGGCAATATCAAACGCCGCTTTTTCCTCATCAAGCAATTTACACATGGCTTTGATGAACGGTGTTTTGGCATCGTCGGCCAAGCCTTCAAACCACGGATCAACAACCTTAAGACATACAGACGTCGTTGAGCGTATCGCAGGATCGCTTGCGAGGAAATCAGCCCAATCGCTTTTGGCGACCCAATTTTCAATCGCTTTGAAATTTTCTTCACTGCGCGCAATCGTCGTACGAAGACCGCCGATATTCTTAACCCAATTGAGCGCGTCCAAACAATCCGCAACCGCGAGCATAGACGGCGTGTTAATTGTCTCACCCTTAAAGATACCTTCAATAAGCTTGCCGCCCTTAGTAAGACGGAAAATCTTCGGTAACGGGATCGCAGGGGTAAAGCTCTCAAGACGCTCAACCGCACGCGGAGACAAAACAAGCATCCCATGCGCCGCTTCACCGCCCAAAACCTTTTGCCATGACCATGTGGTCACATCCAATTTGTCCCATGGAAGATCATAAGCAAACACTGCCGATGTCGCATCACACATGGTCAAACCTTCACGATCCGCCGAAATCCAGTCACCATTAGGAACCCGCACGCCCGAAGTCGTCCCATTCCACGCAAATACCGTATCATTCGCAGGGTTAGCCGTAGAAAGATCAGCAATTTCGCCATATCCCGCTTCATATTTATTCACATTATCAAGCTTAAGCTGCTTAACGATATCGGATAACCATCCGCTTGAAAAACTCTCCCACGCGTAAACATCAACGCCGCGCTGCCCCAGCATCGTCCACATCGCCATCTCGAACGCACCCGTATCAGACGCAGGAACAATCCCAACGTGATAATCTTCAGGAATGCCCAAAATCTCTTTATGCTTATCAATCGCTTCTTTCAGCTGCGCCTTAAGCGGCCCAGCGCGGTGAGAGCGACCAAGCATGGCAAGGCTCGCCACATCCTCAAAATTCCAACCGGGGCGCTTTGCGCATGGCCCAGAAGAGAAACACGGATTTTTAGGTTTGGATGCTGGCTTATTCATGGATTTATCCTTTTCATTTATACCATAATCAGATAGAAAAATTTAAGGCCGCCGTCCAGCCTTATTTAAGCTAAACCGAAAGAAAAACAGACATGAGCGCTATTCTCACCTTCGTCGCAAGCAACACAAAAAAGCCCCTCACCAAGGCTCACTTCAAAGAAGCCGCCGAGATCGCCAAATTCTACAACTTCGAAATCACCCTAAAGCCAACATGGTTAGACGGCGACAAAGCCGCCGACATCGTCATCAATGAATTCCCCAGCACCGCGCTTCTTGCCCATTTTCGTGACACACTCGACAAAGATGCGATTGACCTCTTCGTGACCGCGCCCGGCAACCGCCGCAAGAAACTCCTCCTCGCCGATATGGATTCCACCATCGTCGCCGAAGAAACATTAGACGAGCTTGCCGCATTCGCTGGCCTGAAAGACAAAGTCGCCGACATCACAGCAAAAGCCATGAACGGGGAGCTAGACTTCCACGGCGCGGTGCGCGAACGCGTCGGCCTGCTGAAAGGGCTAAGCACCGATGCGCTTGATAAAACGCTCGAGGCAACCATCGTCAATCCAGGCGCAAAATCCCTCGTCCACACCATGAAAGCCAATGACGCGACATGCGTCCTTGTTTCCGGCGGCTTCACCGTCTTCACGGGGCCAATCGCGGAAAAAGTGGGGTTTGACCACAACCACGGCAACACGCTCGGCATTGATGGCGATACGCTGACCGGTGAAGTCATTGACCCCATTTTGGACAAATTCGCGAAAGTTGAATTCCTCGATCAATACTGCAAAGACCTCACCCTCATCGCTGATGACTGCATGACCATTGGCGACGGCGCAAATGACCTGCCCATGCTTAAAAAAGCAGGGCTCGGCGTCGGCTACTACGCCAAACCCAGCGTCGCCCTAGAGCTCAAAAACATCATAAAATACGGCGATTTAAGCGCAGCATTATATGCGCAAGGCTACACCGATAAAATGATCAAACGATTTTAGTTGACATAATGTGATTAAATCGCTTTATATGCCTTATGAAAAAAGGTCGTGGTGCAGAGTTATATCAACGTATTATAGAATTTAATGAGGCAGCAAAAAGCCCAACACAAGTGGCAAAAATGCATGCTCTCGGCAATACTGTATATTACGGGATAAAGCCAAATAAACATTTCTTTGACGATTTCATCGCCTATTTAAAAAGAGATTTTGCACGCAGGCCGATAATATTATCACAGCAGATCAGCGGCATCAAAAAAGCGGGAAAACTAACACAAGTTAAAGGAATTATAGGTACATTAGGCGTTGAAAAACCGAAAGATGGGAAATTATCCAGTATCGTTAGCCCGACTTACGAAACCACCACGCTTTCCGCTAAACAATATATATCACAACATAGAAGAACTTGCGTCGGCTTCGCATCTGACCATATCGAGACAAGGTATAGGACAAAACACGAAGGTAAAAAAGAATTCGATTACCAAGGTCAGGAACTACAAGAATCTGTCACCATGGCGATGCTGATTGGAAATGTTATAGCAGAACAACATCTAAGTCAGGACACCCCCTTCACTCCCGTTTTTATCCCTCATAAGGAAGGCGCGTTTCTAGGATACGCGAGTGAATCAAATTATGGTGATCGCTTTCGTCGCATCCATCAATATATTGAAAAGGGAGTAAATAAAGGTGGGAAAAATGCCAACAAATTAGAGACTTTACCTTATGATCTGGCAATGCGCCCTGATTGGGACCCGGACTGTACATTTCATTTATTAACATTCATCCCTAACCATGCATTATCAAGAAGCCAGACAATGCTTAGACAACAAATTCTTGATACTTTTGATAAGCACCAAGAAACTGTGACACAATTGTGGGATAGGTTTTTAGATATCATGAGTGAAAACGAACCAGATATAGAGAAAATTAAAGCATTGGAAATGGAGATATTAGACATCACAACAGGCCAAAATTGGCGCAAAGAAATTCAGCACGGACAAAAGCATCTTCCGGGTAACAAATGGAAACCAGATGGACGTCATCATTCTTAATAACCATAACGCCTAAACCCATTATTAACCCCCTACCCATATACTCAACAAATCGGTATACTCCTTATCGATAACTGCGTTTCTTTTTTAATTTCTAATAACAATGGATTTTGGTTATGTCAGAACAGTGGCAATATTTGGTAACAGATGGTGAATTAGAAGATCTCATCAACCTGTATTGTAATGACTTCACACGCCTCGCCAAGGCTGGGCGTTTTGGTCCGATTGCCGGACGCGACCGCGAAGTGGATGAAACAATCCTGATCCTCCTTCAAAAAGGGCGCAAAAACGCTGTCCTCCTTGCCCCTGCCGGGGTTGGTAAAACCGCGATGGTTGTCGCCTTGGCGCAAAAAATCGCCGATGAAGACGTGCCAGATTATCTTGTCGATGCCCGCGTGATTGAAATTGATATGGCACGCATGGCTGCGGGTACAAATTCTCCCGCAGAATTCCAAGAACGCTTTATCCCATTATGTAAGGGCATCGCCGAGCGTTATCACAACCCTGAAAACAACCGCTATCTCCTCTTCATTGATGAAATCCACCAGATCATGCCAACCTGTACAGGAAGCTCATATGCCGGCCTATCCGATGTGATGAAACCATATCTGACCGCAGGGGATTTGATGGTGATCGGTGCGACCACATTGGACGAATTCCGCATGTATGTCGCCGAAGACCCCGCGCTGGATCGTCGTTTCCAAAAAGTCTTCCTCAACGTGCCAAACACGAATGAGACTTACACAATTTTGAAGGCCGTTCTCGGCGGCCATGAAAAACACCACGGCATTACCGTTTCAAATTTCTGCCTGATGTTGATCGTATATCTTACCAATGAGCATATGCGAAAACGTAACCAGCCCGATAAATCCATCATCACGCTCGATTCCTCCATGGCATATCACGTCAAAACCCATGGTAAGGGCGGCGAGCTGGACATGGAATCAATATACTACATGACCGGACGCGAAACAGGGCTGAACAAACAAGCCCTCCACGACGAAAAACTCGTCCAACGCATCCATAAACACGTAGAAGAACTAGAAGGCCTCGGCCACACCTATTCGATTTAGGGAATTATCCATGGAAGAAAAACTAAAAAATATCACGCGCCTTGAGGTTATTGATGAAAATGGCCGATCATACACGAAACACAAAATCGAAAAATTAGAATTAATGTTTCAAGATGACGATAAAACACTCAAAATTTTCATCGCGCCAAATCCAAATATGGTGCAATAGTATTTTAAACAATCGCCCGAAACACCTTAAACCCGTTTTCTTGGGCGAGGACTTCGTGACTGAAGAATGTGTTTTCAAGCACGGCTTCATACGGCAATTGATTATTCGCAACCATATACAGCGCGCCGCCGCGCTTCAGTGACGCCGCCGCCGTTTTGATAAACGCAATCCCAATATCGCTATCTGCGCGTTTGCCCTCATGAAAAGGAGGGTTCATCACAATCGTATCAAGCTTCGTGGGGATGCCTTTGGGTTTAGTTAAATCCGCCCATACATATTGAACACGCTCATCACCCGCTACATTTTGCGCCGCCACATTCAACGCGCGCGCATCCGCATCAATCGCATACGCTAATTTCAATGCTGTATTTTGCTGCAATATATGCTGCAGCAAATACCCATATCCACAGCCGAAATCAGCAATCACACCCTTTAAATCATCCGGTATATGCCGCAGCAAAACTTCGCTTCCACGGTCAATCTTATCCCACCCATAAATTCCAGATTGCGAAATAAATCCTGTTTTATCAACACCTTGGACACAACCAGCGGCAAGCATATTTTCAACCATACCCGCATCAAGGTTATTATTCTTAACCTGTAAAAACCGCGATTTATGTTTTGAGATTTGTTGCACAATTTCCACACCAAATTGCTGCAACATTTTCTGCAAGCGCGTTCCGCCCGCTTTGTTTTCGCACGCGCAATATAATGCGCCGTCTGGCTTCAACGCCTGCAATCCACTCGCAACCAAATACCGCGCCTCTGTCATATTTTTCGGAATAAGGATAAGGACTGTATCAAACGCCCCTATGTCTTCGCTGCGCACATCTTCAATTCGTTGAAGCGCATTCCCACCCAACATATCCGCATAAGGTTTAAACCACTGCACATATGTCACATCACCGACAATCGCCGAATGTGCCTGCGCGTTGATAAATAAAATACGACCCAGATCATCGCCGATGTTCGAAACACCGCATTGATCCAATCCGTAAACAAGAGTTTTGAGAGCCATATCCATATGGCTCCCTTCGTAGAATATTAATCAGATTTATGCAATCAAATTACCATCAGCAAACAGATCCGCCAATGTCTCGGCAACGCCGCCATCAATAATAGCCAGCGATGCAAACCCGCTGCCATCACCCGCTTGGTTGATTTGAATTTCCGTGTCATTGCCGTTTTGTACCAATTGAACAAAATCACTAATCACATCCGTGACCTCATCACCAAAATCAAGCACCGCAGATAGATCAATAACATCACCGCCTGCGCCAACATCAAAGCCATGGATCACATCGACCAAGGCATCCGCCACCGTAAACTGGATCGTATCCGCGCCCAGCCCGCCATAAATCTGGTCTAATCCTTCACCAACAATCAAAAGATCGTCGCCCGCCTCACCATAAAGCGTGTCATTACCCGCGCCACCGTTCAGCGTATCGTTGCCAGGCTCGCTCGCGTCCACACGAATTTCATTGACGTCAAAATCAAACAACACATCTTCAAAATCAGCATCCCCAAGATTGGTCAAATCTTCAAATCCGATCCGTAAAACCTCACTATCACCATCACTCGCCTGCCCAGAGACCACATGCGTTTGATTGTCAGGATTGATGCTGTTATCGCCATCACGCGGCGTTGTATGATATGTCGCCCCTTTCAGGACAACTTCGGTAACGCCGTCATTATAAATGGTCGACAACATATCCCCGTCGTCATTCACATTCCCCGCGCGTTCATTCGCACCGCCATAATCATAAACAATCGAGACATGACCATCGCCCTCAATATCAAGCCCGGCGTAGCTTCCATTTTTGTTAAAGCCATTAGCAATAATGAAAAACCCAAAATCACCGCCATCCGTGCCTGTCGGAATGTCAATCGTGTGCGTCACCCCAAATCCAGCAGTTTTCACATTCCCCCACAGCACATCGACATTTTGGATCGTGCCATCGTCGCCAACTTCGTAAATCGCCAGTGTATTGTTATACCCTGCATATCCTTTGACAAATGTAATCTCGGCTGTTGCTTGATAATTCACGGAAAGATTGTCGCCGCTCACTCCTAAAGAAGAACTGCCCGGCGGCACAAGATCCACGATGTTTACACTGGATTTAAGCTCTGGAAAGCTAACATTATCAATAAAATCCTTGTCCAAATCACGCAAACCAAGGTCGCTTCCGCCATAGAGCAAATCATCGCCCGCGCCGCCCTCGATGACATCATTACCGATGCCACCATAAATCTGGTCATTGTCATTGCGACCCAACAAGGTATCATCGCCGCCGCCGCCATCAATAATGTCATTGCCCAGCGATCCATCAATACGATCATTCCCGTCATTCCCCCAGAGAATATCATCACCCGCGCCGCCCAAAATAAGGACATCACCATAGGTCAAAGCATCATCGGCAAGCGCGATAACATCCCCACCATCACCCGCAATAAAGATTTCAATATTTTTAATCAGCTGCACGCCAACGCTATTTTTAATGGTGATAAAATCACCAAAACTGGTCATTGCAAAAATATCAGAGCCGCCCAGCCCATCATAAACGCTATGATTAACATTATAGTCATCATCAAGAAGATAGGATTTGCTGCTATATGGATTTGTCAGCGTCATCGAGACGGTCTGGACTGTACCGTCATTGAAAGAAATATAATCATTCCCATTCGTCCACATATTCAATTACCCCTGCCCCTTAGTCACACTTATGTGTTTTATTTTTTTATAGTAACGCTATTTCGAGTTACCTTAATAAGCGTAAATCAATTTAGTTAACATTTTATGTAAAATTAATATAAATGGTTTCTTTTTCAATTAAACCTCCCTATTTCTAAGAGCACGCTTTATCAAAAGTCACGACATAAGCGCATATATTGAAACAGGATAATCATCAATGAGCCAAAAACCACTGCCATATGCGAATAAGGGTGATTTAACAAATGGCCCCGTCAAAAACCATCTGATCCGCCTGACCATTCCAATGGTTTGGGGGTTGTTGGCGGTAATAGCGGTGCAATTGGTTGATACGTATTTCATCGCGCTTTTGGGTGATACGGATATTTTAGCGGGAATTTCACTCACATTCCCCGTCACGATGATCATCTCTCACATTGTATTTGGCATTAACATCGCACTCTCGTCGAATGTGGCGCGCCTCATCGGTGAAAAGAAACAAGGTGAAGCGCGTATCGTTGTCCTCCATGGGGTGATCATGGCCTTCACCGCCGCCTCATTGATCGCAATCGGAACATTCCTCGCGCTTGAGCCACTATTCAACCTCCTCGGTGCGGACGAAACAACCTTCCCCATCGTAAAACAATATATGCCGATATGGCTCGTCGCGTCTGTCTTACTCTCAATTCCAGTCAACGGAAATTCCGCGATCCGCGCGGCTGGTGACTCCGTAACCCCCGCACTTGTCATGACCAGCGCCGCACTGATTAACCTCATCCTTGATCCAATATTGATTTTCGGCTTGTTTGGCTTTCCTGAAATGGGTGTCGCGGGCGCCGCCACGGCGACATTGATTGCATATATCGGATGCTTGTCTTTAGGGCTTTATTTCCTGATTTTCAAAAAAGACCTCATCGCAATCGACAGCCTTCACCGCGATAAATTTAAAGCCTCCATGAAACGCCTAATACCTATCGCCATCCCCGCAGGGATCGCCAATATCATCGGCCCAGGCACAAACGCTTTCATCATGGCGCTTCTCGCTGGATACGGTAACGAAGCCGTAGCCGCCATGGGCATCGTCAGCCGCGTGGAAGCCTTCGCCCTGCTCATTGTGATATCCTTATCATTAGGCATGACCCCCATCATTGGTCAGAATTGGGGCGCAAAAAAATTCGATCGTTCCATGCAAACCATCAACATGGCCATTGGCTTTAACTTCCTCTGGTCATTTCTCGTGGCTGCTATCCTCGGCATCTTCGCTGTCCCCATCGCCAGCCTGTTCAGTGACGACCTCGCCGTGATTAATTACACGCGGCTATTTTTCTGGATCGTGCCAATATCATACGCATTCGGAAATCTCGTTATGGGATGGTCATCGGCGTTCAACGCAATTGGCTTGCCTAAAAAAGCATTCGTCATGATTGTGGTTAAATCACTGGTGATTACAATTCCCGCAGTCTATCTCGGCTCATACATCAATGGGGTCACCGGCATTTTTGCCGCGCTTGCCATATCAAACTTCGTCGCCGGCGGCCTGTTCCATTATTCAAGCCGCAAAAAATACAAGCAAGCACAAGCGGCTTATGGGGCGCTAAATGATGTCACGTAAAGCCTTAGCGAGCTCCACTCCGCTCGTATAAGCCCCCTCAACGCGCCCCTTAATCAGCCAATCTCCGCACACGCCAAGCTGCATCGACGCATCAACCAAACACGGCTCCCCCGATGCCTCGGGCGCGGACGCATAACGCCAGCGATGAAAGCCAAGCACCTCATAGTCAGGAAGCTTTTGAACCACCCCATGTAGCGCCTCAATCATGGCGGCCTTTGCCCCTTCAACATCCTCGATATGCGTCTCCGCCCAATCATTGGTCGATTGGACAACCAGTGAGCTTTCAGTATCCCGATCCGGCTTATGCGAGTTCAGCGCGACCCATCCAAGCGGCGAATTTTTAACCTCTGCCGCCTGCCAGCCATTGCCCCACGCTCCTTTTAGCCCAAGCATGAGCGTATAATTTCCCGCCATCTTGGCATCCGCAATCTGGTTATACCCCTCAAACTGTGGCGGTATGAGGTTAACCGCCTGATGGCACGGCGCAGAGGATATAACCCAATCAAACGGCCCATAACTTTCCCCGTCTTTATCCTGCAAAACCCAACCCTCTAGCCGCTGCTCTAATGTTGCAATCTCGACCTTAATCGACACATCCAAATCCGCGGCCAATGCCTTACACAGCATGTTCATGCGCGGCGCCGCGACATAATGCGGCTCAAACCAATCACGCTTATACGGTTTTTCGCCCGCCTCCAGCGTAACCACCTTCGGCTCCCATGCCTGAACCAGACCACTTTCGATATGCGGTTTTAAAAAATCCTGAAACGCTTTTGACCGCGCCGTGAAATATTGCGCCCCATGATCAAATTGATACGGATCGGCATATCGTGTAGACATGCGCCCGCCAACACCGCGTGCTTTCTCGAAAACGCTAATCTGCGCAACGTCTTTAAGCCCATGCGCAAACGTTAAACCCGATAAACCCGCCCCAATAACCGCAATTTTCATGTCTCTCGATCCTTTAAATCCCTCAATATCTATAAATAATCCTTTTGTTTTCGAAAGCAAACCTGTATCAAGTGCGTTGAAATATAATTACGTACAAAACACGGAACAAAAACATGACTGATAAGTTACGCAACATCGCAATCATTGCCCACGTTGACCACGGCAAAACCACCCTCATTGACTCTATGATGAAACAATCAGGCATGTACCGTGAAAACCAAGCCGTTGAAGAACGCGCCATGGATTCAGGCGACCTTGAAAAAGAGCGCGGCATTACAATTTTGGCAAAACCAACATCAATCCAATGGGGCGATGTTCGCATCAACATCATCGACACACCCGGTCACGCCGATTTCGGTGGCGAAGTTGAACGCGTCCTTCATATGGCTGACGGCGTTATCCTTTTGACAGATGCAGCCGAAGGCCCAATGCCACAGACAAAATTCGTACTCGGCAAAGCCCTTAAACAAGGCCTTAAGCCGATCGTTATCATCAACAAAATCGACCGTCCCGATGGTCGTCCGGAAGAAGTCGTCGACGAAGTTTTCGACCTTTTCGTCTCTCTTGATGCCAATGACGAGCAGCTCGACTTCCCAATCATGTATGCATCTGGCCGCGATGGCTGGTGCGTGAGCGAATTGGATGATCCGCGCGATAACCTCAACCCATTGCTTGATCTGATCATCAAACATGTTGAACCACCAAAAGGCGACAAGAACGCACCATTTGCAATGCTTGCAACGCTTCTTGATGCTGACCCGTTCCTCGGTCGCTGTTTGACAGGTCGCGTGATCCAAGGCTCCGCAAAAATCAACGAATCAGTAAAAGCGCTCGACCTTGATGGTAAAGTTGTTGAAACAGGTCGCCTAACCAAACTCCTTAAATTCGACGGAACAGACCGCGTGCCGGTAACCGAAGTCAATGTCGGCGACATCATCTGTGTGGCTGGCCTAACAAAGGCATCCGTTGCCGACACAATCGGCGCGCCATCATTGGCTGAGCCCGTGCAATCAACACCGATCGACCCGCCAACAATGGCCGTCATGATCACGGTGAACGATTCTCCATTTGCCGGACAAGAAGGCAAAAAAGTAACATCAACAATGATCCGCGAACGCCTCATGTCTGAAGCCGAAGTGAACGTTGCCATTACATATTCCGAAAGCGAAAACAAAGACGCATTCGAAATTGGTGGTCGCGGCGAACTTCAACTTGGCGTTTTGATCGAACAAATGCGCCGCGAAGGCTTCGAACTTACCGTGTCCCGCCCGAAAGTTCTCATCAAAGAAGAAGACGGCCAACGCATGGAACCCATCGAAGAAGTCACCATTGATGTGGACGAAGAATACAGCTCTGGCGTTGTTGACAAAATGAACCGCCGCAAAGCAGAAATGACCGACATGCGCAGCTCTGGCGCGGGTAAAACACGCATTACCTTCCTCGCACCCTCACGCGGCTTGATCGGGTATCAGTCACAATTCATGACCGACACACGCGGAACTGGCGTATTCAACCGTGTATTCCACTCTTATGCCCCATATAAAGGCGACATCGCACAGCGCACCAAAGGCGCGTTGATTGCAATGGAGCAAGGCACAGCCGTAGCATACGCGATCTTCAACCTACAAGACCGCGGCGCGATGTTCATCGGCCACCAAACACCGGTTTACGCAGGAATGATCGTTGGCGAACACAGCCGTGAAAACGATCTTGAGATCAACGTACTCAAAGGTAAAAAGCTCACCAACATGCGCGCATCTGGGACAGATGATGCCGTAACATTGGTCCCACCACGCAAAATGTCTCTTGAAGATATGATGGCGTATATCAACGAAGACGAGCTATTGGAAGTGACACCAACCAATCTCCGCCTTCGTAAGCTTCACCTCGATCCACATGAACGCAAAAAAGCCTCTCGCTCTGCTGGATAATTCGTGTAAAATACGATCATGAACCCAGTCATTTGCGCATATGAAATTAACGGGAGCGGAAAAAATCTTCCGCTCCAAGGCGATGATATCGCTAAGAAAATCCAAGCGAAAGAACTTGCATGGGTTCATCTTGACGCGGCAAACCCCGACACCAAGGGATGGCTCAGGGAAAATGTCTCCTATCTCGATGATCTCATTCTTGAAGCGCTCCTCGCCAAGGAAACACGCCCCCGTATGAGCCGTCACGGCAATGGCGCAGTTATCATTTTGCGCGGTGTAAACCTCAATGAAAATGCCGAAGAAGAAGACATGATTTCAATCCGCCTCTGGGTTGATCGCAATCGCATTATCTCCACCCGCAAACGCAAATTAAAAGCCATTCAGGATCTAAAAGACGATTTTGAAAGCGATAATGCCCCCTTGGATGCAGGTGATTTCGTGATGAAACTCTGTACAAACTTGTTCAAAAACATGGAGCCTGTTATTCGCTCGCTCGATGAACGTACGGATAATATCGAAGAATCAATCCTCGAAAATCCCGATATGGCGGCCCGCCACGAAATCATCGACATCCGCAAAACCGCAATCATCCTACGCCGTTACATCGCGCCGCAAAAAGAAGTTCTCGCCGCGCTCAAAAACTCCGATTTTGGCTGGATGGAGGACATCGACCACCGCCACGCCCAAGAAAACTTCGAACTCCTCACCCGTTATATCGAAGATTTGGACGCCATTCGCGAACGCGCCCAAATCATCAAAGAAGAGCTCGCCGCCATCATCAGCGATAAAATGAACAAGAACATGTATATGCTCTCTATCGTCGCCGCTATCTTCCTTCCGCTCGGTTTCCTAACAGGACTGCTCGGCATTAATGTTGGGGGCATGCCCGGTGCGAATAATGGTCTGGCATTTTGGATTGTAGTTTTTATCTGCTGTGGCTGCGCGGCAGGAATTTTGGTTCTCATGAAACGCCTAAAATGGATATAACGCCCAATAAATATCCCCCATTACACACCTTTTCCGGCACACATAATTTTACAAACCTCCCATTAAATGAGATAATAAAGATTGAATTATCAAAGTTAGGCCATGAATGCTCGCCCCCTCCCCGACGACCGTCAAAGACAAAACATATTTCAAATCATTAGCAAGACATTGCGCGAAATATCGCGGCGGGGACGCTGTGAAAAGCATCATTCAATCCACCACAACGCTCGCCCTCTTCGCCGCTGGCGCGGCTGCAATCTATCTGAGCGTTATAAATGGCTTATGGCTCGCATATGCGCTGCTCTTAATCCCTGTGGCGGGGTTATTGGTGCGCGTCTTTATCATCCAACATGATTGTGGCCATGGCTCATATTTCAAAAAGAAAGCGCACAACACATGGATGGGACGTGCGATGAGCCTGCTCACTTGGACGCCCTATAGCTTTTGGCGCAAAACGCACAACATGCATCATGCCGCATCCGGCAATCTTGACCGACGCGGGTATGGTGGCGTAGAAACAATGACGGTAAGCGAATATCACTCGCTTAAGCCTCATCAGCAAAAATTATATAGAATTTACCGCAACGCCTACCTCACCCTTGGTTTAGGCACGCCATTTTACATCATCGTCATGCAACGTTTTGTTGTGACCGAACCGCTTCTCCCACAATTTTCAAAGCATTACGACCTTAAAGACTATTGGAAAAGCATCATGTCAACCAACGCGGCATTGGCTGTAACCTTTGGCACTATTGGCGCATTTTTGGGCTTTGGCGCACTCGCGCTCACTTATCTGCCCATCTTGTTTTTAACATCCGTCATGGGCGGATGGCTGTTTTTTGTACAGCATCAATTCGAAGAAACATTTTGGGAAAAAGACGAGGATTGGAGCTATAACGAAGCCGCCCTTTTGAGCAGCTCTTATTACGTCATGCCAAAAATCCTGCAATGGTTTACAGGCAATATCGGCATTCATCATGTTCACCATTTGAACGCCAATATCCCGAATTATCGTCTACAACAATGTGTCGATGAAAACCCTGATCTTCAAAACATGAATCGCTTAACATTGCGTGAAAGCTTATCCTGCATTCCCCTCGCGCTATGGGACGAAAGCGCAAAGAAAATGATTACGTTTAAAGATCTGGACAATCAAAGCATCATCGCCGCAGAATAGATAAGAGTAGATAATTTAAGCGATTAAGCAGCGTCTTGGGCGTTTTCCCATTCCTTAACCTGCTTTTCAGCTTCGTCTTTGGTAATGCCGTATTGCTCTTGAATTTCACCAACGAGCTTCTCGCGGTTACCATCAATCTGATCTAGCTTGTCATCAGTAAGCTCACCCCAAGTTTCCTTGACTGAACCCTTAAACTGCTTCCAATTACCTTTAAGAATATCCAAATTCATAATAAATCTCCTTTTCGTTGTTGTGGTGCATTCCACACACAAGCCAACAAAAGAAAGATAAATTGGTTCCAAAATTACTGAGGATTTTGCATCTCTTCCAACTCAAGCCAGCGCGATTCATACCGCTCAAGCTTGGCCTGTGCATCCGATAACTCGCATGTCGCTTTATGGAACCCTTTAGGGTCTTCCTTGAAGAAACCAGGCTGGGATAAAGCCTCCGAAAGCGCAGCAATCTCTGCCTCGGCATTTTCGATCTTGCTCGGCAAATTATTAAGCTCGCGCTGATCTTTATATGTCAATTTTACCAATGGCTTAGTTGGCTTTTGTGCAGCATTTTCAGGCGATTTAACCACATCCGCAGACGGCTTATCCTTAACCTTAGGCGCAGCAATTTCCGACAGCTCTGCCTTGATCTCTTGCCCTTGGTTTTTCTTCATCTCAAGGTAATCAGAATATCCACCAATCACCGTTTCAACTTTACCATTGCCCTCAAACGCCAAAATCTTTGTCACCGTTTGATCAAGGAAATCACGGTCATGTGACACCACAATCAACGTACCCGTATATTGCGAGATAATCTCTTCAAGCATGTCGAGCGTATCCATATCCAGATCATTGGTCGGCTCATCAAGGATAAGACATGTCTTTGGGTTCGCCAAAATTTTAGCCAGCATCAAGCGGTTTTTCTGCCCCCCTGAAAGCTGCGAGACTTTATCCTGCGCGCGGCTGGGATCGAACATGAAATTCTTAAGATAGCCGCAAACATGGCGTTGCTTGCCCATCACATCAATATAATCACCACCACCAGGCGATAGCGTTTTCTTTAACGTGTCAGTAGGGTCAAGATCGCTGCGCTTTTGGTCAAAATAAGAAAATTCCATTTCCTTACGCACCTTAACGCGCCCCTGATCCGGCTCTAATTCCTGAAGCAGCATTTTAAGAAACGTCGTCTTACCCGATCCGTTCTTGCCCAATATGCCGATCCGCTCGCCGCGCTGTATGCGCAATGAGAAGTTATCGAGCACTGTAAGATCATCGCCTCCATCTTCGCGTTGGAAGGATTTAAAAACCTTATGAAATTCACAAACAACTTTGGAGGTCGCGTCGATATTATCAATCGGCTTTAAATCAATCTTCGCGGTTGCCTTACGATAAGATGCTTGATCCGCCTTCAGCTTATCGCGCATCTCTTTAACCTGCGCCAAACGGCGAACATTGCGTTTAACACGCGCTTTCACGCCGCGGCTCGCCCATCTTACCTCAAGATCAACCGAAGACTTACGGTTCGATAGCTCGCGCTCTTCTTGCTCCAACAAGGCCGTTGACCATTCATCGAAATATTTAAACCCGCGCGGACTCACCTTAAGCCCCCCACGATCCAACCAAAAAACCTGATTGGTAATATTCGACAAAAACGTGCGATCATGCGAAATCACAAGCAACGTCCCGCGATAACTATTAAGATATTCCTCAAGCCATTCAATCGCTTCCAGATCCAAATGGTTTGTCGGCTCATCCAGCAAAAGAATATCCGGCTCCTCAACCAATGACCGCGCCAGTCCCGCGCGACGCACCTGACCACCCGAAAGCCTCGTCATCTGTGCATTCACATCCAACTGCAAGGCCTCGGCAACGATATCCACCTTATATGAATACAGCTCCGCCTCATCCTCTTTGATTTCTTCAAAGATATAATCGAAAACGCTCTGTCCCTCTTTCGGGATAATATCTTGGCGTAAATAGCCAATTGTTGTGCCCGGCTCCTCCCATCGATCGCCCTCGTCCAATTCCTGAACGCCGGTGATGATATTCATCAAAGTCGACTTCCCCGCACCGTTTTTCCCAACAAGCGCGATGCGCGCACGTTCATGTATGTTGAAAGCAAGACCTTCAAACACGGGGGTTTCGGAGTAACGCACCATGGCGTCTTTAACTGAAAGTAATAATGGTGGTGGCATAACGATGATACATGTAGCTAAGTCGCGCCATAAAGGCAAAGAAATAACGCGCAATTTCAAATCTCTATGCTATAAAACGCGAATGAGCACACAAGATATCCAAAACCTACAAGAAACCGTTGCCCACCAAGAGCAACAGATCATCGACCTCAGCGATATGATCATCGCCCAAGGCCGCGCCATCGATGCCCTCAAAAAAGAAGTGCTAAAGCTACAAGGGAAAATGGAACAAATGGACGAAGGTGGCGCACAAGCCGCCAATCAAAAACCCCCGCATTATTAACAATCGTGATCCTCTTCGGGTAAATAGCCGACATTTTCTCTCTGACGTATAAAAACCTTCTTCAGCAATCTTTTTTCTGCCACACCATTAGCAGCAGCAGCTTCCACCCATATTGAGGGAAGCTTAATCTTCCACTCTAAAACACTGCGCTGTTTTGGTGGATCTCTTTTGTTCATAAATAATAACTTAACACCCAGTCCGACTTATTGTGGGAGCGCCACTCTTGACCATGTACCAAATGGCAATATACTAGCGAAATTAGATTAAGTGGGCTGCGCTACAGTTACTTATAACATGAGAGGCACTTGTTAATGGGCACAAATTATATGAACAAAGCGACCTATAAAAACAAAAATATTTATCTTTATTTTCTTAGAGAATACCCAAAACAAACTATAACCGTTATTTTTGCCTTCATATGTGCCGCTATAGCAGAAATGGTGGGCATAGGGGTTGTTTTACCTATCATTACAACGATTGTTGATAGTAAAGAACATGCATCCGAGAATATACTTACATCAAATATTAAGTCTTTATTTGCACATTTCGGAGTGCAAAACAATCTTGGCGCAATGCTAATCTTCATGGTCGCGGCGATTGTAATAAAATCTCTTATAGTTTTCATAGCAATGCGCCACGTAAGTTTTGTAGCTACTAATATTTCTAAGAATTTAAGAGTTAATCTTATTCATTCCTTGATGTATGCCAAATGGTCTTATTATTCATCTATTCCAATCGGTAAAATTTCCAATATGCTTTCTAATGAATCTCAAAGAGCTGGGAATTGTTATCTTTTGGCAGGCAAGACGATCTCATCTTTGTTCCAAATGTCTGTATATATATTTGTAGCATTCATAGTCTCATGGAAAATAACACTTATGGCTATGCTTTTTGGCGGATTTTTTATATTTTCCTTAAAAGCAATCGTAAGAATGGCGAGGGATTCAGGCCAAGAGATGAGCACATCCCTTAATAAGCTATTGTCTCGTATGGGGGACTCTTTAATGATGGTAAAGCCCATCAAGGCCATGGCTGAAGAGGAAAGATTCACTGCTTTTTTAGAAAAAGATACCGATGACATAGTAAAAGCTCAGAAAAGGCAATATATCTCTAACCAGTTAATGCAAGTTATATACGAACCAGTAATTATCACGGTTATGTCTATTGGGATATATGTTATGATCACATATTCTGGAATGGCATTAGCTGAGATACTACTGATGGCATTCTTATTTTACAGGATAATGAACTATGCCAATTTAAGCCAGAACAACTACCAAAACACAATACAAAATGAAAATGCGGTACATGAGCTTATCAAGCAAACCGAACAAGCACAAAGCATGGCCGAGAATGTCTCTGCATCACATGGTAAAAAAGAAATTACCCTTAAACGGGAAATAAAATTCGATCGCATAAATCTTAGCTATGGTGACATAGATGTAATAAAAGATTTGTCCTGCACAGTTTATGCAAATCAAATTAATTTGATATTTGGTCATTCAGGCGTAGGGAAAAGTTCCCTCATTGATATTATCACCGGAATGAACAAAGTAAGTTCAGGAAATGTTTATATAGATGATCACGAAATATCAGATATTGATATACAGAAATGGCGGCAAAAAATAGGTTATGTCCCCCAAGAAACAATATTGCTACACGACTCTATCCATAAAAACGTCACATTGAACGATGCAAAATACAGTAATGAACAGGTATTTGATGCACTAGAAAAGTGCGGGTTAAGAGAATTCATCGAAACATTGCCCGACGGAATAGAAACAAGTGTGGGAGAGCGAGGGACATCTTTATCAGGTGGTCAAAAGCAACGCATTACTATAGCCAGATCAATTATAAGAAATCCTGACATTTTAATTCTAGACGAAGCGACGACAGGGCTTGATAAGCAAAGCGAACAAATTATCCTAGAGTTGATAAAAAATCTGACTGATAGTGTAACTATAATTATGATTTCTCATGATCCGCAAATGAAAAAAATTGCCCATAATATAATACCCCTTTCAAAGGACTGATGAATGCCCCAACGAAAAACCATCAATCTTGATGCAGGAAAAAGGCTATATACAAAAGATGGTGTAAATAACTTCTTCTATCCAGTATCACGACAGACACATTTAGATTTTAGCGTTGATATCATAAAAGCGTATTGCGAAGTTATAAATAAGCACAATGATAATGCGGATATAAACCTATATAAAGTATTTGGGAAATACTTCATCGCAGAGGTAATAAGCGTCTTCCAAGGATTATGTTTGAAAAAAGGATTGGAAGAATTTGAATATGATTATCAAATTCCAACTGAATGGAGATCTTGGCCTGCCTTACTTGAGGCAAAGCCCCCTAAATTGCCACCCTATATCAAGGCACTTAAAACCAAGCTAAAAAAACCCAATTATATAAAAAAAATTTTCAACCTGACATTCCTTAAACGTTTAATGAAAGTTGCGTCCATCAAAAGCGGTGGTATGAATGTCGACGGCCTGAAAATAAAGCCAATAACAGACAGCGTGATCAGAAATGACATTATATCAACTCAGCGCACACATTTGATTACACGGCATGCGGAGGAAGTTCATGATGATGTTGTCTTTTGCCGTTCAACCAAATGGTTTGACTCTATTGATGTTAAAGGATGTGCTAAGGGTTACCAATTTTCACAGATAGATAAAGATCTATTAGAAGTGACAAAGAAGATAATAGAGAAACACGGCATTCACATTGATCAATATTTAGACGACTATTTCGCAGATATTATAAAAAAATCTATGCCGTACCTTAGTTACTATATCAGAGCCTTGTGCGCAAAAGAAAATCTGCCGCAACGCCTATGGATAGGCACGTCAGGCAATATTTGGGACTCTATGCTAAAAGTCGCGGTGAAACGAAATGGGGGATATGTATGTGGGCATGATCATGGTACCGGACACGCCCATTTTGCAAGCCCAACCATGGGCATAATTGAACTCTGGGGCAGTGATGAGTTTTATACTTTTTCTTCTGAATTAGAAAAAGTCGCCGCGCCCTGGTCATTTATGGGCCCCAAAACCGTGAAAGTCATAGAACCAAAGAACAAAGAAGATAAGAAACCATTGTTTACCCGAACAATTGATCAGGTTCAAAAAATATTTCTTCTTTCTACCGTCTATGAAAAAGACAGGGGACGGCTGCACCCGCTCATGCCCGATATCGTTCAGCTTGATTGGCAAGCACGCTTTATAGCTTTTATGAAGAACAAAAACTATGATGTCATAATAAAATCACACCCAGAAAGCTCTTTTAAGACACCAAAATCTTTTGAGGATACGCTTGGCGCACAAATTAATTCAGAGCGCTTCGAAGAAGTTTTTGAAACAGCAGATTTGTTTATTTTCGACTATATCTGTACCTCAACATTCACAGAAGCGTTAAAAACCAACATTCCAATCATGATTATAGATTTTGGTGACATTCCCTGGAGTGACAAAGCTTTAAAGCTTGCAGTAAAACGCTGTGCTTTTATAAAGGGCACCTGTGATAAAGATAACAGGTTACAAATAGACTGGGACTGTTTTAATGCCGAAGTTAAGAATGCCACTGATCGTTCCAATAATAGGGAATTTTACGAGTATTATTATAAATAGGACTATTCCGGATCACAGCATAAATGACATGACGAAGTTTCTCATCAATCCTTAACTCAAGATATCGTGTTTAAAACCCCTGAAAATTTGCGCTATTTCTTTTTCTCCATCAGAAACCATGTAAAGTCATCTGACGGGAAGTTTGGATCTCTTTTATAAACAAAACCGTAATCTATAAGCTGCAGGTCTGTATATAACTCCATCATATCACCAGCAAAATCACGCTTAAAAAGACGCTCTTCTTCGCCTCGATAAGGAATCATTGTTGGAGAAGGGTTATAATATTCACAAACCAACACATAACGTTTGCTGGCTTTATATAATTGTTCATAAGCTTTCGTAAGTTCTTCAGGATTAATATGGATCAGCACCGTACAAGAAAATGATAAATCTGCGATTTGATCAAAACCCTCTTCTAAAATAGAGCCTTGCTTTGCCTCAATCCAATCTTGCTTACATAGCTCTTCCACAGCAGAATTATTAATTTCAAGCGCATGTATTTTTGCTTTTGGTCGCAATGTATGAAGGGCGTGTAAATTGACCCCAATATTCGCTCCAAATTCTACAATACTATCAACATTTTGCGTTGATTTAAGGATGTCAGAAAACATTGCAATGCGGCTAGGCAGCATTTCTAACGTATTTCTGCCAATATATTCATCTCCAAAGTTTCCAGACCAAAAGTTTTCTTGTGCAGTTTTATATTGTGTCATGTCCTATAAAATCTTTCTTGTGTTGTTTATTCGTTTTCCTGAATTGTATGATAAAGTGCCTCGGCACGTTTCCAATCATCATGTGTATCAATGTCTACTACACGCCAATGCGGTACAAACATACCAATCCCATCTGTATGCATGCGTTTATGGTTTTGCCAAGCTTCTGCTTTTCCGAAATAAAACTGTCCTGTGTCATGATAAACGATAGGTAAATCCTGCGTTCTCGTAAGTTCATACTCAGGCATCATAAACGACATTTTGCCATTATTGTCCATCACCATACCACGCTGAACAGGGTGTGTATATTCGGTAACGGGGTACACAAAGTCCACATCTTCTGAGTGTGCCAATTGAGCAGCATTTTTTATGTCTATGGGATTAATAAACGGAGAACACGGATAAATACAACAGGCCCATTCAATTTTGGTGGCATTTTGAAGGTTGTAAGCGTCAATGGCATGAGCAATAACAGGAACCGTAGCCGTCATGTCATCGGCTAGTTCTGCTGGGCGACGAAAGGGCACATCTGCACCATATTCTACGGCAATCTGGGCTATCTCATCATCATCAGTGGACACAATGACCGCATCAAATAATTCAGATTTCTTAGCGGCAAGAATGGAGTAAGAAATTATGGGTTTACCCATAAACGGTTTAATATTTTTTCGTGGAATTCTTTTACTTCCGCCTCTGGCAGGTATAACAGCTATACGCATAAATCATGCCCCTTGGTCAGATTTAACGTAACCAAAGAAATAAGAATTATGCCAACGTCCTTCGGCCCAATGTGTTTGACGGTGGGTTCCTTCAAGAGTGAAATTTAATGATTTAAAGAAATCAAATTTTTTCTCATCAAAGGAATAGATTTCTGCCCATAGACGATTTAGTGCCAATTCATCAAATGCGTAACGCATCATTGCACGGGCGGCATCTGGAGCATATTTGTCATCTATATAAAGATCATCAGCCCCGAGATAAATCGAAAAATCAGCAGTTTTATTGACCCAATCAATGTAACATAACCCGCAGGCGCCGATTAATTCGCCATTATTTTTATTGATAATAGAAAACATCTTAGTTGAGGGATCATTATTCACTTTCTCGTTAAACCACGATAATTGCTGTGCACTATTTAATTCTCTGTGCTCACGAAAATACCGCCTTAAAGAAGGGTTGTTGCGCCATTCAAGTAGTTTTTCTAGGTCCTTTTCTTCAATTGCTCTTAAAGCAACATATTCACTGCTTAGCATGATCTAACCAACGTCCTTTATATTCAAATAGTCACCAGCAGACTTGCTAACGCGTAAGCTCTTTCCTAAAACTTCTCCAACCTTATAAGGTGGGTACGCGTCCCTAGGCGCAGGGCGTAATACATCAAGGTCATCCATTGTTATAACACTCCCTTGATTCATATCGTGTTTCAATCTAATACAGCGGCGCTGAACAATTACTGTGTCTTTTTCATTATCTTCAATACGCTTTATACCATCACCAAAGGCATGTTCAAGTTCTCTGCTTCTATCGACCATTTCCCGCCATGTTTTTGGATCCATCGCAAATGCGTGATCTGGCCCTATTCTGGAAGTGTCATCAGTAAAATGCTTTTCAATTACCCGTGCCCCCATGCTAATTGCACCTAAAACAGAACTATGCCCAGGGGAATGATCCGACAGCCCCAAAATAATGCCGGGGAAGTGTTTTTGATATGTTTTAAGAACATTCAAATTAATGTATTTAAAATTCTCAAGTGAACCTGTGTAATTTGTATTACATTGCATCAACACAATATCTTGATTATGCTTTGTGATAGCCGCGACTGCACGATTTACATCATCCATATCACATGCACCCGTCGCCAAGAAGACTGGTTTATTTTGTTTAGCAATATGCTCAATAAAACTAATCCACGTAACATCACCAGAGCCGATTTTGTAGGCAGGCAGATGGTCATCCAAAGCATCTATTGCTGAAAAATCATAAGGAGATGTCATAAACTCAATGCCCGCGACCTTCGCGGTTTTAATAAGCTCATCTGTCCAATCTCTATTACATTCATATTGCTTGTAAATATCAAAGACAGACTTCTTCCATCCAGATTGATGACTTACCTGGTCACCCATGGCTTTAAAGCCAAAATCACTCACTATTTTTTCGGCAAGAAAATGCTGGAATTTTGCGACATCTGCTCCGGCTTCTTTTGCAAGAAAGATTAAATCCTTTGCACGCTCTAGATCACCGTCATGATTGGCGCCAATATCCGCAATAAAATATGTTGGATCATTGTATGAGATGGGGTGCCCGTTAACTAATATTTCTTTTGAAAAAGCCATATTATTTTAACTTCCAGTTTTTATATTTTGATTATGTTTAAATTCGCTAGCGATATTGTCTATAACACCGTTAAGTCTAGGTAATTTGTATCCCAAAAGCGACTCTGCGTAAGACACATCAAGTCCTAAACTTTCGGCACGTTTAACATCAGAATTAGCCGTTATTACGCTACCACTGTCTAGATTAGACGTATCTAAGTCAAGGTGCTTAGCTAAACTAAGAATGAATTTTTCTTTATTGACACATTCACTAGATGCAACATTTATGAGGCCGGTTGCATCCGAAAACAACAAGTCAAGAACAGCTTTGCTACAGGTTTTTACATCTATACTAGAGGTATAGTAGTCGTTAAAAGCTGTAATGTTTTCTCCAGATACAAGCGCGTCAATGGCCCACTCAACAAAAGTAGGGCTGGACTCCCAATTGCGAAAACCCACGATATTTGTGCGTATCACAATATTGTTGGGGCATGCTAAAACAAATTGCTCTCCTGCATATTTGGTTTTTGCGTACTCATTTAATAATGTAACAGGGGCTTTTTCATCGTGTAAATCAGACTTATCGCCCGTAAAGTAGTGATCAGTTGAGATATAACATAATTTGATATTATTTTCTGTACAGTAGCAGGTAAGATGCTTGTTAGCCGTTGCGTGCAAAGCATATGCAAAATCAGGATCTTTTTCGCAAAGCCCAAGATTAACCAGAGCTACAGTATTAATAATGTGTGATGGGCGAACACGATCAAGATAGGCAATCAGTTTTTGCGTATCTGTAATATCTATATTATTTTTTGTATTTTTGCGTGCAACGCCATGAACGTCTATATCGCTTCTTAAGGTGGCATCTTTGTATAAAGCCTGCCCAAGTAAGCCTGTTTGTCCCAGAATAACAAGAGTATCTTTATGTGTTTGTTTTTTATTCATTCGTAGGTGTTATGTGTCTGACCCTGAAGTTAAGCAAGAGAATAATTTAGGTGATTTTTGATCTAGCTGACCTGAGAGATAGGCATCAACAATATCATCGTTGAATTGTTCGTATATGACGCGTAAATGCGATGCATGAAAATCTACGCTTCTCCAGACACGTCCCGTTGTTGTTTGGAGCTTGCCTTTGAACCCTTTGTGCTTTTTCCAATGATCAAACAAAGCCGCAATATCATCTCTGGCTTTAATCACGCATTTTGCGCCGACATCATGAATCGTATCACCTGCAGCTAGCTCCGGTACACATTGATGAATGAGCTCGCCCGCATCGGGTTTTTCTGTGATTTGATGGAAAGTCGTTCCAGCAAACTGTGGTTGCAAAAAGTAAAATGGCCAAAATAGTGTTGCACCACCTTTATACCATGGTGAAAGCCCTAAATGCATATTCACTTTGTCTTTCGGCAGCTTTTCAATTACAGGAGAAAGAATCATATCTACACCAAAAATGAACGCCATATCGGCATCAAAGTCCTCGACAATCTTTGCCATTTCAGGTGTATTTAGCTCGTGAGGTTGTATGAAGATGGTTTTATGGTTTTCAGCATATTGGCGACTATCAAGATTTTTATATACCTCGTCCTCGACCTTCTTACGATTTTCAAAATGTTTAATAAAGAGGTCTTTATCCCGATCACTAATACCTTTAGGGGGAGTAGGCATAACTTCCTCTCGCTGCATTACAATGCATAGCGCTTCATCGCAATGCTTTAAAGCTTCGCTATTGATGAAAACATGTCTGCTGTGCGTGCCTGAAAATAATATAAGTTTCATTATGCTAACTCGATTAATCCTTTTTGGTAGAATAGTGCTATAGCCTCATTTACAATTTGTAAATCCATTTCGGACTTGTTTGCAATATCGAAGTTTGAATGCTCTCCATCAGCAAGATGCATGAGCCAACGAAACTGATCTAAATGCTCCCCCCTAACTTCAATTTGAGTATCAAAATTAAATAATCTGTTCTTGGAGCCGCTTTTATTTTCTTTGTGCGCACCTTGCTTCATTGATCCGCCAACGGTGGGGTATAATCCTCGCCCCCCAAGTTGGTATTCGCATGCCATAGATTTGCGCTTTGGGAAGCTGTATGATTCAATATTACTAATCCATAAACAATATAAATCCAATGTTTCCCTTATTGATTTTGCGGAAATGTAATCTAAATTATCCGCTGATGTATGATATTGGTCATATTCATAATATTTGGATTTATGTATAGACGGCGTAACAATACGAAATTCTGGTGAAGAAAACTGTCGTTCATCACTTCCGTCTGGAATAAATGGATATGTTATGTAGTCATTATTTGTGTGCTTAGCCAGAGCAATATGTGCTGCTTTATTAAGCCAGTGATTATTATCAAAGCCTTCTTTAATCGAAAACTTGTCAGGCCCCCCGACGCAGCTCAAAATCATTCCCCCAACAGTATTCTTGGTATCCGAATGCGCCAAAAAAGAAATGGCGCCGATTGTTTCAGGTGCTAAAACTAATCTGTATGAGAAGCGCGTTTCTTGTGTTGTTAGATATTTAAATAAAAGCGCTGCTGCAACAAAACCACTTAAATTATCATTGGCAAGGGACGGATGGCAGAAATAGCTGGATATCAGTATTTCTTCATCTGTTTTTCCCTTTTTATAAGATTCCAGCCAATGCATATGACCATTTGGATTATGACTTGAATCAATTTTAACTTCAAATGGCCCCTCGAATTTATCACTGCTTAACAAATTATGCGCACAACAAAATCCCCAGTTTTTTGCGTAATATGATGTTCTGTAGGGAATCCATTCCGGAAAATCTGGCAATGTGTATATATGTTTGAGCAGCTCATCTTTTTCAAGAATCCCAGAAAATGGAACGGAGTATGACATTAAGTGAATGTTACTATCATTCAAATCAATGATCTTTTCTCCATGTTTATTTTTAACATAGGCGTCATTAACATTCCACTCATCAGGGATGCTCCAATCGAAGACTTTGCTGCCAGAGGGCACTGATTTTTTTTCGCTATATGAAAGGATATTTTTCTGAAGATACTCTATTGTCTCTAGCGTCCCATCTCCAGTCAAACTACGGTTTAGAGGAAATAGGTCTTTAAGAATGTTATCAATCTCTTGCTCCGAAAACATTGAACCGTTCATAGTAATTCCTTATTGTATCAAAGTAAGTTGAAGTGGAGATGCTATGTGATCTTTATTTGAATAGCCTGAAATTATCAACCAAAGTATCCATAGCGCTTTAAATCAAACTGCTTCATAACCAAGTCAAGCTTTATGTTGTCATCATAGTAGTTCTTTACAACTTTTTCTCTAATTGAGCGATTGACTTCAAACGCTTTTTTTCTTTGGAAGGGTAGGATAATGTTCAAAACTGAATCTATTTTTTGGAAAATTTTTCCCAGAGCGTTAAGAGAACCTAAAATTAGGAAGGATTCATAGTGCTTCCTGTCAAGAGCCAATCTAGCAGATTGGCCTGTGCCTTTTACCAATCTGAAGCCAAGCCTACCAAACCAAGTAAGTTTGTTTTTTATAAATAAATATTCTGAGCCAACTTTTTTGCTACTTGTATTAATCCTCTTATTTTCAGCAAGAGAAGAAAAATCTAATGTTTCAGGAAGATCAAAAACTTCTCGAAAATATGCGATAGGATCTTTATCAACACTCAAAAGCTCATAAGGTGTAAATTTAACAGTCCATTTATCTCCAGCTGCCGCTTGATATAGGGACAAACAATCATGATAATAAAGGCCTGAAGAAAAACCTGTCTTTAAATTCTTAAATTCTGCACCAACAAAATTTTTAAAAGAGCCGCCAATAGCCGGAGAGAAAGCATAAATCGAGGCTAAGCAATCAGCCTGATTGCGGATGGTAACTGAAAGTACTTTTTCAATTTCAATATCGTTACCTAATTTCGCTTCAAGCAAATTACCAATTGCAAGTGTAAGAAATGTATATAGCTCTCCAAGATAATTGTAATAATCACTTATGCATTCATCCGATAAAATAAAGATGGTTTCATCTGGGTTTTCTTTAATAATTTCAACCAATCCATCGACGTATTGATTAACCAGTTCAAACGAGTTTCGAGACAGAGAAGGAAACCCAAAATCAACTTCGCCACGATACCTTTCGAAAAGTTTGTAATGAATGGTACTAACAGGTTTTAGAAACCTCTCATTTCGTTCTTTTAAACTCAGTTTACCTATATACTTTATACCAGACACTTTTTCTGCATGTCTTTGTATAAAAGTTGTCGCGGTTTTGCCTCTTCCAACATGAAAAACCAGTTTGATTTTTTTATTAGCCATTTTCTTTCTTTCGGTTAATCTAGATTGCTGATCGTGTGCAACTATAAGAAAACAATCACATGATCACAATAGATAATGATAAGCCATTCTATCGCTTTTAATGCAGGTGGAAATTTGACTGGTTTAGTCTCTACTAGTACAGGAAAGGTGTTGAAAAGTTTGCTTGGATTTGAGGATACTGTTCTGTTAATTCTTTCAAAAAATCAGCAACAGAGTGGTGAGGCTCAATATAAGGCGATAAATCTTCTTCTTCACAATAAGCAATATAACGATTAACAGCATCCTGATCGGAATGTGGAACCTGCGTGTAAAAAACCCCTAAATCAAAACTCATAATCAGTCCCCCTTATTGACTCATTTCAATAATATTGCGTTTGCCCTGCCTGTTCAATTTCTTAATCGCAAATTCTCGGCTGCTCGCCTGACTACGATCCGCGCAAGGCTCAACATAAACAATCTCAAACGGCCCGCGTCCCTTGGTATATTTCGCACCCGCGCCATCTGCATGCGCCGCCACACGCGCATCCAAATCATTGGTAATGCCCGTATAAAAACTTCCATCACCACATTTCAAAATATAAACCACCCAATCCATAATTTATGATACAACAACGCACATGAGTAACAAGAAATATGACGTCATCATTATAGGAGCAGGCGCAGCTGGCCTCATGGCCGCCGCCATCGCAGGGCAACGCGGGCGTAAAGTCTGGTTGATCGACCACGCCTCGAAAACAGCGGAGAAAATTCGCATCTCCGGCGGCGGTCGCTGTAACTTTACCAATATAGGTACAAAAGCCGGAAACTTCTTAAGCGGCAATCCCCATTTCTGCAAATCCGCCCTCGCCCAATATAGCCAACATGATTTTATTCAACTGGTTGAAAAACACGGCATCAAATATCACGAGAAAAAACTCGGCCAGCTTTTTTGCGACGATAGCGCCACCCAAATCATCGACATGCTGCTCAATGAATGCGAAGACGCAGGTGTGCGCTACACCAAGGAAACAACCGCCAGCCAAATCACCGCAATCGACGGTGGATACGCGGTTAAAACCAATCACGGCGCCCATGACTGCGAAAGCCTTATCATCGCAACAGGCGGCCTCTCAATCCCCAAGATCGGCGCAACACGCTTTGGCTATGACATCGCAAAACAATTTGGCCTGAAAGTGCTAGAAACATTCCCCGCCCTCGTACCGTTTACATTCCAAAGCCAAATCCTAGAACGCTGCAAAGCCTTAAGCGGTCTATCGGTTGAAGCCTCCGTCTCATGCAATGGCACAACCTTTAACGAAGGGCTGCTATTTACCCATCGCGGCTTAAGCGGCCCAAGCATCTTGCAAATCTCATCCTATTGGAATGAAGGCGATGAAATCACAGTCGACCTCGCCCCGACCATAGATATGCTAGAGTTTTTCAAAGACAGACGTGAAACAAATCCGAAACAGGACATCGAAACAGCCCTCAGCCACGCCATCCCCGCACGCCTAGCCGCAAGCATATGCGAAGATACGAAAATCGTCGGACGCATCACAGAAATAGGCAATAAGAAAATCGAAACCCTGGCAAACGCCGTCAATAACTGGCGCATCAAACCCGCAGGCACAGAAGGATACCGCACCGCAGAGGTCACATTGCGCGGCGTTGATACGAACGAATTATCCTCAAAAACTATGGAAGCCAAAAACCATAATGGGCTATACTTTATAGGGGAAGTCGTAGACGTCACCGGACATCTCGGCGGCTATAATTTCCAATGGGCATGGTCTTCTGGCTATGTCGCGGGGATGAATGCATAACTAAAGGCGCGCATATGGACGACCAACCACTACAATTAGACCATAAGAAATTCATCTTCGAAATCATCAACGGCGCGGTGATCAAAACCAATGCCTATGACGGCAACATCACCCCAACCCCCGAACCAGCCACACAAACAACAACACCATCCAAAAAGCTGGAATTCTGGTTAGAAACCCCTGACGACAAGCAATATCACTTCATCATAAATCCTGCCCGCATCCCGATTGAAAAAGGACAAACCTTGAGGCTTTTAGCAACAAGCGGCTTAAACGCAGGCGCGGTGCTTATCTATGATACAAAAGAAAAAGAGCTGTATACGAATATGACCATCATACGGCTGGTCTTTAACGAAGCACCTTTGCTCAATGTGATGCTCATGGTCGCCGCAATCATCGGAATCTTTTTCGCCGCAGGGCCACCCTTAATCAGCGCGCTATACACTGGCCTGATCCTGTTTATCGCCATGCGATGGACATCGCGTCTGATGTTTTATCATAAAAAATTAAACATGATTAAATCCAAATTCTTTGAGCAGGACACATAATCCAGACACACATTAAAGGCAGGTCATGACCACCACGATTTACGGCATCAAAAATTGCGACACAATGAAAAAAGCGCTTGTCTGGCTTGGCAATCATGACATTAAGCATGTCTTTCACGATTACAAAAAAGACGATGTTGACGAACGAATCCTAAACCAAGCCATCAACGCACATGGATGGGAGAATGTCCTTAATAAGCGCGGCACAACATGGCGCAACCTTCCCGACCGCCTCAAAGACACAATGGACAACACCAAGGCCGTCACAATCGCCAAACAAAACCCAAGCCTCATAAAACGCCCGTTATTGGTGCATAATGAAAAAACATATTTAGGTTTCAAGGCAGAAACCTACACTGAGATTTTTGGATAAAACAAAGGACATAACACATGGATAAAACGCTAAAAGGGCAAACAATCTTTATCACGGGCGGCAGCCGCGGAATCGGCCTTGCCATTGCAACCCGCGCCGCAAAAGACGGAGCCAATGTCATCATCGCGTCCAAAACCGACACCCCCCATCCCGAGCTTGAGGGCACAATCCACACCGCGGTCAAACAGATCGAAGATGCCGGCGGGAATGGCCTTGCCGTGAAAATGGATATCCGCGACGAAGCGCAAGTCGAAAACGCCATTCAACAAGCCGCAGACACATTCGGCGGCATTGATATCTTGGTCAATAACGCCAGTGCAATCTTCCTGGCTGGGACGCAAGAAACTCCGATGAAGCGATATGACCTTATGCATCAGGTCAATATCCGAGGCACCTTCATGGCCTCACAAAAAGCCATCGCCCATCTCAAAAAATCCAGCAATCCTCATATCCTAACGCTATCACCGCCCATTGATTTAAATCCCAAATGGTTCGAAAACCACTGCGCCTATACCATCTCAAAATATGGGATGAGCATGTGTATGCTGGGCATGGCTGCGGAATTAAAAGATCACGGCATTGCCTGTAACTCTTTATGGCCGCGCACATTGATCTATACCGCCGCGATGAAAATGATCGGCAATATAAAGCCAGAAAACTGCCGCAACGAGGACATCGTCGCAGACGCGGCACACGCCATTTTAACCAGTGACGCCAAAACCAATACCGGCAATTTCTATATTGATGAGGAAGTTTTATCTCAAAACGGCGTTACCGATTTCTCATCCTACAGCATAAAGCCTGGCGCTCCCCTCATCCCTGATTTATACCTAGACGCAAATTAAGCTTAGAGCTTTAAATGACTTAAAAGAGAAAGACGCCCAACAATGAGCGAACTCCCCCCCTGCCCAAAATGCGAAAGCCCATACACATACGAAGATGGCGCGCTTTTTATATGCCCCGAATGTGCGCATGAATGGACACCATTAAGCGATAGCCAGGACCAAGGCGACATCATCCGCGATTCCAATGGCGCAGAACTAAAAGACGGCGATACAGTCACCGTGATCAAAGACCTCAAGATTAAAGGCACAAATGACGTTGTAAAGGTCGGGACAAAGGTAAAGAACATCCGCATCGTTGGCGGCGATCATGACATTGATTGCAAAATCCCTGGCATCGGCCCAATGGGATTAAAATCAGAATTTGTGAAAAAAGTCCCTGATTGATCCGCGCCAAATGCGCCCTATCTCTTAAATTATGAGTATAACCGAAAGCGAAATCATCGAAATGGCGTGGTGTGATGACACATCATTCGACGCCATCGAATCCATCACGGGCATGTCCGAAAAAGTGGTGATTAAGCTGATGCGCAAAAACATGAAGCCAAGCAGCTTTCGCATGTGGCGCAAGCGTGTATCAGGCCGTAAAGCCAAACACGAACACCTGAATTAAGCGTCGTTATCGACCAATAGACGTATATTTAAAGTCCAAAGCCTTCATTTCCGCCGGCTTATAAACATTACGAAGGTCAACAACGACATCGCCGTTCATCTCATTATGAATCCGCTTCAAATCAAGCGCACGAAACTCATTCCACTCCGTCAAGATCACAAGAATATCAGCATCTTTCGCAACCGCGTATGAATCATCGCACCATGTAACATTCTCAATCAATGGCTCGGCTGTCTCCATCGCCGCAGGGTCATAAGCTTTTATGCTCGCGCCTGCCTGTTGCAAGACAGGTACAATCGTCAATGACGGCGCATCGCGCATATCATCAGTATTCGGCTTAAACGCAACGCCAAGCACACCAATCGTCTTACCGCGCACATCACCGCCCGCTGCCTGAATAATCTTATCCGCCATGCGCGATTTGCGATCTTCGTTAACGGAAACAACCGTTTCAACAATGCGCTGCGGCGCGCCATATTTCTGTCCCGCACGCGTTAGCGCTAATGTATCTTTCGGGAAACATGACCCCCCATAACCAGGACCAGCATGTAAAAATTTCGAACCAATACGCCCATCAAGGCCAATCCCTTTAGCCACTTGCTGAACGTCCGCGCCTACTTGCTCACACAGATCCGCGATCTCGTTAATGAATGTGATCTTCGTGGCCAAAAAGGCATTGCCCGCATATTTGATCACTTCCGCCGTTTCGCGCTCAGTAAACAAAATCGGTGTCTCATTGATAAAGAGAGGACGATAAACGCCGCGCATAACCTCCTGCGCGCGATCTGAGGCCGTTCCGACGACCACACGGTCTGGATGCATGAAATCATCAATCGCCGCGCCCTCACGCAAAAATTCAGGGTTAGAAGCAACATCAAATTCCGCGTTCGGGTTTTCTTCGCGAATAATGGTTTCAACCTCGCGCGCCGTCCCGACAGGAACCGTCGATTTATTCACAACAACCGTATATCCCTCAAGATTTTGCGCAATCTCACGCGCAGCGCCATGCACATATGATAAATCCGCATCACGGCAATACCGGCGAGATGGTGTCCCAACGGCGATAAACACCGCTTCCGATCCTTTAACCGCCTCGGCAATATCTGTTGTAAATTGAATGCGCCCTGATTCTATCTGACGCTTCAAAAGCGCATCAAGCCCAGGCTCATAGATAGGAACTTCACCTTTTTTCAGGCGTTCAACTTTGTCCGCATCCTTATCAACACAAACAACTGTGTGCCCAAATTCTGCGAAACATACGCCCGATACCAATCCGACATACCCCGTTCCAACCATTCCAATACGCATATAAACCTCTCTCGTTAATGCTCAAAATACCAATGCCTATGTAGCACCTTTACTGTTTAAAACAATCAATATTGTTTTGATAATAATGACGATGTCACCCCATAAAGACCAATTACGTACATACCATCGGTCCCAAACAATCCGGCGATTAAAACTCGTCTCGCTACGCCCACTAACCTGCCATAGGCCGGTAATACCCGGATGCATGCTTTCGTAATATTTTATCGGTTCACCGTATATCTCAATCTCATCTGGTAAAATAGGACGCGGCCCAACGATGCTCATCTCGCCTTTTAGAACGTTCCAAAGCTGCGGCAACTCATCAATGCTTTTCTTGCGAATAAAGCGGGTGGTCTTAGTGCGTACACGTGGATCTTCCGGTAATTTTAAAAAACGATCCCAATATGCTTTTGCCTCTGGATTATCTGCTAAGTATGTATCTAACAAATGATCAGAATTGCTCTCCATCGTCCTAAATTTCCAGCATCTAAAGGTAGAACGACCCATACCCACGCGATAACCACCATATAAAACAGGCTCATTTGGACATTCTTTTTTCAAAAGCGCCGCAATAATCAACATCGGGATCCCCAATATCAATAAGCCAGCACTGGCGCCTATAATATCCATTGTACGTTTTAAAAATCTCGAAAAGAAAGAGAGCTTGTAACGCTTTGTTTCAATGAACATCACGTCATGGCCGAAGAAGTACAGCGGATCAGATTGATACAAGCTCATCTGAGAAATCATGGGAACGAGAGAAAAATGAACATCTTCATTGTTAAGCAACTCTAGCAAGTCATCACGATCTTTTCCGCGAAACGTCTCCATTGAAATAATGAAATGATGATCCAAATTCTCGCGAATAAAGTCCGCATAAGTTTCTCGGCCATCACGCAATTTAATATCTTTAAATCGCGCCGGCGCTTCGTCTTTATCAAATCTACGATCAACATCACCGCGCATCAAAATGCGTTGAGGATCATATCCCATCCCCAAATCACTTTCGATCGCATAAAGAATATGCGTTACGATACTCACATCGCCAATAAGCACCGCCGGAATTTTCCAACCCGCTGATCTTATCTTAACAACGTTCAAAACAAATCGAAACACAACCATCAGCGTAAGGGCAATAGGCCAATAAACTAGGGGATACAGGGAAGGATGGCCATAATTAGCCGCGCTTCTAACTATGATATCAATAGCGAGCAATATAAAGGAAAGCCTAACTACGGACAATATTAGGCCCCATAAAGGCTTTCGCTTAGTATATTTGCCAGTAACGCTGAAGAAAGCCATAAAGCAAACAGCCAACGCTAATGTTACAGCCTGAGATCTCGGTGCGTCAGATCCAAAAAAAGAAACATTATCAGAGAAAAAAGAGAATATAATTGGCGCCAAAAATAAAGCGGCAACGAAAGCAGCAATGTCCAACCCAAAAGAAAGAGCTTTAATGATAGTTACCGCATGGGAGTTTCGACTATTCATCTTAAAAGACGCCTTGAGGGGTTAAGAAGCATTTAAAACAAAGCCGACGACCTTGGAGTCATCCAAAATATCTAAACTTCGCTTAATCTCTTCTGTCGTAGTGACGCCTTCTTTAACAACCATCAAAAACGCATCGACATGGGGCACGAAAACAAGCGGATCATCCTGATCAAGCAATGGCGGCATATCGTATATGATAAGGCGATCGTCATAACGCTCTTTAAGCTCTGCAGCCAGCTTTTGCATCTGAGGTGAGCCTAAGCTCTCCGATGAGAAATCAATTGCTTGTCCGGCTGGAAAAACACGAATACGCTCAAATGGAAGACGTACAAGGCAATCCTGTACGCTTGCCTTGCCCTCAATATAATCAGTCAGCCCAACTTTATCATCAACGCCAAGATACTTCGCCAATGAAGGATCACGTAAATCCAGATCGACCAACAAAACCGTACGTTTTAAATCCTGTGCAATGCTCACTGCCAAATTAATGGCCGTCGTCGACTTTCCATCACCATAACGTGGACTGCTGATCGCGAGCGTCTTAAGGTCATGCTTTTCCATTGTATGAAGAACTTGCGTACGTAAAAAACGATAAGTATCAGCCTGCTTGCTCTTTGTCTTATGGGCGATAATATGATGCTCATCAAGAACGCGCTCAAAATCACTGAGAGATTTTTTCTCTGCCTTAAACGGCTCACTTTTTAGCTTTAATAAATCTTTGTTGAATTTAAACATTATGCATATCTCTCAAATCATTGATATTCGAATTTTTCGTATCAATTTTACAAACCAATCTTGCGGCCAACAACGGAGCCGAAAACATCTAAAGGCGTTACAAAAGTAAAAAACACCACGACAAGTACAACAAATATAATTGGTAAAACCACCGCCGCCTTACGCAACCAGCCCATTAGCTTAATTTTATCATCTAAACTATATAGCGCAGGAACGCGTACAAGAGGGGCAACACCAATAATGCTCTCTAGATGTTTTGGTCCTACAACGCTATTTGATAAAAGCTGGAGACCAAAAACCGTGCTAAAAGCGGCTATGAATGAAAAGATAATCCCCCCCGCAAGAATGTTTTTTCTTGATGGATTTGTCCCAAGCGGCAGCTCAGGGGGGTTGATCACAGCAAGCCTATGCCCTGAATGCCCCTCTTCAATCGTCTTATTCATATCCGACGCCAGCTTTTTAGCTGTTAGCTCACGATAAAGCATCATCATGTTCTCGTAATCACGTGTAAGGCTCGCAAATCTCTGCTCTGCTAGAGGATTAGCAACGATCGCCTTTTGAAACTCATCTTGTCTTCCTGCAATAATATCTCGCTGTTCAACAAGAGCTTCTTGCTGCTTTTCTGCCGCATCCAATTGCGCCACAATATTGAGATAAGCAGGATTATCAGCATCACGCTTTATACCTTGTGTACGCGTACCTGGTTTACGTGTGGCTGCTTGCAACTGACCATTAAGCTTTTCAAGCTGATTTTCCAATGAAGCAACATCTGGGTGCTCTGCCCCGTACGCATCGCGATTGGTTTGAAGCTTCGCCTTAACATCAGAGATTTTTGCTCGAATACGAGCCGTTGCACTCACCCCACCAAGCTGGCTTTCAAGCGCCTCAATTTGGCGCAAAGCTTTTAATACATCTGGATGCTCAGATCCATATTTCGAACTCAAATCCGCATATTGCGACTGTAAAACACGAAGCTGAATAGACGGCGTTGTTAAAACTTCACCACTATCATTTAAAACAAGCGCATAAGGCTCTGTCTGCGCCAATTGCGCGCGCAAAGCGCCGATCAGCCCTAGGCTTGAGACAATTTCACTTTCAATCGCCATAAGCCTAGACGTGGTTGTCATTGAAGCCTGCTGATTAAATGCGAGCGCATCGGGACGAATTTCACCGTTTTCCGCGCGAAACTCTGCAATTTCTTTTTCTTGAGCTTGCAACGCCTCTTCTAAAATATCAATTTGACCTTGCAAGAAATCAGACGTTGCCTGGGCGCTTTTACGACGATCTTTTAAATCCTGATCTAAAAAGCGCGTTACAAGCTCATTTACTGTCTGTTGCGCTTTAAGCGGATCTGAGTATTCAAAGCTTATCACAAACGCAATTGCCGATAACTGCAACGCAGAAGCTTTATTTGCAGAGGCAGCATTAGCAAAAGGTGTGCTCACAAGCGTTACTTCAATCTTACTACGCATATTTTGCGCGATATAAGCAATGGGGGTACCTTGACGCTGCCCAGAATACAAATCCAACTTTGTAATAATCTCTGCCAAAGAAGCCGTTGAAAATACGGTCTGTTTTAATCGACTAATTTGCAAATCTGCCAATGCTTCTGATGATGGCACAGGGCTTCCTTGAGTTTCAAGCGCCTCAAGTGCAATGTCCGGACGAGCGACTTCCACTGTGGCATAAGCCTTATATTTAGACCAATTCAGCGCATAGTTAAATGAGATTACGAATAAGACGCTGAAAACCCCAACAAAGATAAACTTCTTCCGACGAAGTACAGATATATATTCAAGTGGATTAAAAGATGTCATTGCGTTTATCGTCCTAATTATAATTTAAACTACTATGCTGCAGCGCATTAATAAAGAGAGTATTCTACTCCGGCGCGAATAATATTCCTACTGGCGTCACTGTCATTATCAATAAAGCTCTCATTCAAATAACGATACGAAGTAGAAAACTTTAACTGTCTGGAAATGTCGTATGTCGCGCCGACTGAACCACCATACGATGAATCCAAGTTACCAGATGAAAAACCTGATTGCTTAGATTTTCTATAGTCGGCGTTCAAATCTATATTCCACCTTGGACTAATCTCGTATGTATTGCTTATACCAATGCTTGTAAAATCCACCTCAGAGCCATTTGAGGATGGCTGTCTGGAACGCTCCATAGTTAAAGAAGCAGTATTAAGCTGGCCATTATATTCAAGATTTGCGGAATAAGTAGGATTTGTCTCGCTTCTAGCTGTTGTGCCAATCCCATCGAATTCAGTGCGCAATAAGCCAAATGAAAGCTCTAACATCATATTACGTTGAAAATTATACTTCCATGTTGCGAAGGGACCTAAGCTCTTGACCCCATTATCTTGGCCATCGGTAGATTGATAATCTTGATATAAGAGGGCTAAGCTGAGATCTTGTAGCTTAGATAGCTTGCGCGAAACAAACGGAGATAGTGAATACGTACGGTAATCAACAAGGCCAGTCTTATCGTCATAACTGCGCCGCTGCCAGTCAATGTTCAAACCGATAGAGTTACGATCCGAATAATTATAAACCACGCTCGGAGACGCAAAGAAACTGGTACGGTTGCCCACCACAATATTACCTTGCCCCAAGACATCATTCGTCGAAATGCGAGTCGTATCGCGAACACCTCTTCCTGTGAAACTTAAAAACCAACGCTTAATTTGTCTTTGCGCGCGCAATGAAAGCGAAATGTCATTTGAATTAAAATCGGAATCATTAAATTGATTGCGTGAGAAAGACAAACCAGCACTTAACGCTTGAGACGCTTTTTCATTTGCAAAAATCAATGAAGCCGTTGTTTCTAAGCCAAAGATTTCAGAGCTTTCAAGATTATCACTTCGCGCTAGCGGATTCGTATCATATACGCTTGAACTTTTTAACTCTGAGCTAAAACCACTTCTAGCAAAAGCAGATGAGCCATGAATCAAAAACACCACCCCCGCCGATAGCAGGGCTCCTATCGAAAAATACGTACGATAATGGATATAGCTTAAAAACATCAGTCTTAAAAGAGACCCGAAGCAGGGACTACAACAACATCACCGGGCTTTAAATCAATATCATCTTCAAGACTTCTACCTTTTGAAAAGCGACTGAATGAAAATTCAATTTTCTCTTTCACGCCATCTTCATTTCGCCTAATTACAAGAATATCACCCTGGTCAGCATAAGGCGTAAAGCCCCCAGATTGGCTGATTGCTTGTGTAATGCTTGTTTCAGAACTTAACAAAACATCGCCGGGCTCCAGGACCTCCCCTATAACACTCACCTTGTGCCCTAGCGGCGCCTTAACCGTAACAGTAACCGAAGCCTCTTGGATAAACGGCTTCAAACGCTCCAAGATCTCATCTTTAAGGACGGATGGCTTTTTACCTTTCGCATTTAACGTTCCAATCAAAGGAAAAGTAAATGCGCCAGAAGGTAAAACAACAATCTCCTGATCCATGCCTTCCTCTTTCCAGACTGTAATCTGCAAAACATCACCCGGTAAAATCACATAATCTGCATCGCTTGCCCGTGACGAGGATGGGTAAAATGCCAAAACTGAAAACATCAAAACAAATAAGCTTAAGCGAAACATGTCATTAGACCTCATATTTAAAGTTGCCCTAATCTAAGCAGATCCAGGCCAGTAGTAAACCAATTGTTATATCTTCCAGATAAGAAAAAGCGCTGTAAAAGCGCTTTTATAAAAAATTTATTATGTCCCATCGTTTTTACGCAGCCGATGCTGCCGCTTTTTTACGTCTGTAAGATAGCCCCGCAAGAGCAGCGATTGCTGATGCAAAGAGGGGCAAAGCAGCTGGCAAAGGAACAGCTGAAACATTGTAGGAAATCTCTAGATTTTTAGAACCGCTAACAAATCCTACAAAAAGATCGAGAAAAGAAACGGCGCCTGAAGAGTTATTCTGAATAATAGCTGTGGCGGTATTATTGCTGAAATCAACTTGAGCCGAAGCGACGGCAAGCGCAGTAGAGGGCGAACCGTTTATGTTCCCGGCGGAATTAGATCCTGTAAGGTTAGAATCACCTACAAAACCAGAAAATACATCGCCGCCATCAATATAGGAATAATTTGCAGTTGATGTCAGGGATCCGCGCTCAAGATTCCCAGAAAAATTATAAGTAAACGTTACAAGCGTGTTGGCAGGAAGTGTCCCTGATACACGGCTTAGAATAACATTACCTACATTTCCAATACTGCCGATCACACCAGATTGGCCAGATGAAAGTGTACCCATGCTCACATCGTCACCAGTAAAAGTATATGGTGAGAGCGCTGCGCGTGCATCATGACTACCTATAGATATAGCAATCACAAAAGCCATTAGGGCTAACGTTTTATTTATCCGCATTTTTTTTGCCTTTAAAAATATATTTTATGTGAATTAGATATCATAACAAATCTTATATTACAACAGATTTTCTACAACCATAGTGGTATATTTTATAAAGCATACAAAGAATTAACAAGTAAATATCTAGCCTTACAGAATTACATATAATATATGTTAAACACAATAATACTTATACCGTAAGGCTATCACTTGTGAATACACGCTTTTCTAAAATTATTATCAGTCTTCTAGCTGTATGCATTCTATGCACCGCCTGTAAAGAACCCCAAGAAAAATATGAAATCTACATTCAAAGAGGCGATAAATTATTTGCCGAAGCAGACTATATAAAAGCACGCCTAGAATATAAGAACGCAGCCAAAATTATTCCATCATCAGCCTCTGCGATATATAAACTTGGCCTTATTGAAGAAGCCGAGGGAAACTACCAAAGCGCATTATCCGCATTTCTTGCTGCCAAGCAACAAGATGCAACCTTTCAGCCGGCAATCCAAAAGCTTGCAGAATTTTTTATCATTGCAAAGCAATACGAAGAAGCAGGTCAGCATATTGAAGCCTTATTAGCCTTAGATCCCAAAAACGCTCAGGCGCGAGCCCTAAAGGCTTCCATTTTTTTAGAGCAACGCGCCTTTCTTCAAGCAACCAGTGAAGTCAAAATCGCTCTAAAAAATGATCCATCTAACGTCATTGCAAATTCCGTCTTAAGCGGAATTTATATCGCTCAAAAACAATATTCAAATGGTTTGGAAACCCTAGAAAAGGCCATCAAAGAAAACCCGAAAGAGCTGTCCTTATATCTTCTAAAAGCAACAATTTACAGCGAGCTAAACAACACAGACAAAATTGTAGACACGTACAATGAAATCTTCGTCCAATTTCCTGAACAAATTACCTTAAGATATGATCTGGCAAATATTCTGCTTGAGCTAGGACGCAAACAAGACGCCCTGGATCTATACGAAGCGGTGGTAAATCAATTTCCTAAAGACAAAAACGCCAAATTAATACTTTTGCGCTTTATGGAGAAAGAAAATGGCATAGAAAACGCAAAACAGTCAGTGCAATCCTTTATCAAAAACGAACCTAAAGACAAAATTTATGCGCTCTGGCTTGCAGATTTATATGCACGAAATGATGAACTAGAGTTAGCAATTTCAACATTAAAAAGAATTATCAGCACGGATCCTGACAATTGGATTGGATTAAATGCACAAACATCGCTCGCGCAAATTCAATTGAGCATTGGCGATATTGCTCTGGCAAAAAGCCTTATCGACATTGTACTCACAAAAGATGTAAACAATCTCGATGCGCTGTTTCTCAATGCAAACCTTAGCTTTATTCAAGGCGATCAAAAACAAGCCATTGCAAAATTTAGGGAGATCCTTAACAAAGATCCCTCCTACCTTAAAGCATCACGCATGCTAGCCGAAACGCTTTTAATGCAAGACCGAGTAGATCTAGCCATAGATACGCTTATTCAAGCCAACAAAAAAAGCCCGGGTGTAAACGGCACGCTTGTACGCCTAGGGCAGCTTTATGCATTGAGAGGCGAAAGCGAGACAGGACTTGGAATTTTAACTAAGATCACAGAACTTGATCCTAAATATGCGCTCGCATGGGAGAGTATAGCGCGCATTGCCCTTGAAAACGGCAAGGCCTCAACATCCGAAAAAGCGATTAAAAAACTCAGCAACATTAGCGGGCAAGAAACTTTAGCAAAATTCCTACAAGCAAAATTAGATGAACAAGACGGAAAATCTCAACAAGCCGTAACAAAATTAAAAGAGATTATAAGACAAGACATCGACGCGCCTATCGCTAGATACGCATTGTCCAACCTCATTGAAATCAGCACCACAAAACAACAGCTTTCAGAAATAGCGGCGTTTCTTACAAATCTAAATACGCAAAACGCTGCCTCATTAACCGTTCTAGCTACAATCCTATCGGAGTTAGGCAATCAAGACCTCGCTGAAGCAAGATTTAGGCAGGCCATAGAGCAAAAGCCAAAAACACAAGACCCATACACGTCTCTCGCAAACCTGCTTTTAAAGCAGGGCGAAACGCAAAAATCACTCGATATTCTAAATGCAGCTGAAAAAGCCATTCCATCAGAAATCAAAGCCCCTATGCTTAAAGCCGCCATCTTAATCAACGCCCAAGACTATGATGCAGCTATTGCCATATATGAAGATATACTAGCGCGTAACGATACGGTTGATGACGCCGCTAACAACATGGCCCAAATTATTGCTGACTATCGCTATCAAAACCCAGAAAAACTCGAAACAGCAAGATTAATAGCAGAGCGCTTTATAAATTCAGACAATCCATATTACCTAGATACCCTAGCGTGGGTATACGCACGCCAAGAACTCTTCTCTCAAGCCCAAACAATACTCGCCCGCTCAATCAACCTCTTAAATGAAACAAACCCTCAAATCGATTATCATTACGGCTATGTCCTCAGCGCCTTGGGACAAAAACAAGAGGCAAAACAATATCTTTCCCGAGCGTTATCTAGCAATCACGACTATGCAGACAAAGAAGGCACAAAAAAATTATTGGATGATCTTAATCAACAACCGCAAACATCAATAAAATCTAAATTTTAAGATTTGATCAAAAATAGAGGCATACTAGTTACTATGCCCTGCCATAATTATCTTTAAGGCGAACAATATCATCCTCTCCAAGATAACTTCCTGTCTGCACCTCAATAATTTCAAGCGGTATTCTACCAGGGTTTTCAAGGGCGTGAACAATGCCTAAAGGCAGATAAACCGACTCGTTTTCACTCAAAGTTAAAACTTCTTCACCTTTAGTGACATGAGCGGTCCCTTTAACAACAACCCAATGCTCTGATCTATGAAAGTGTTTTTGTATAGATAATTTAGCGCCAGGTTTAACAGTAATTCTCTTTACTTGATCACGGCTACCTTTACAGATTGAATCATAATGCCCCCAAGGCCTATAGACTGTCCTGTGATGGAGTACTTCTGAGCGTTTTTCCTTAACGAGTTTATCTACAATCTTCTTAATATCCTGAGATTTTGACTTATCAGCCACCAAAAGCGCATCTTGTGTGTCGATTATAACCAAATCATCAACGCCTAACGTCGCGACAAGGCGATGCTTACCCATGACAAGGTTATTGCGGCTATCTTCTGAATAAACATCTCCTTGAAGGGAGTTTCCATTCTCATCCTTGACCAAGCTTGCCCATAATGAATCCCATGAGCCGATATCATTCCAATCAACATTGAGCGTAATGATAGAACCGAGCGCAGTTTTTTCCATGACTGCATAATCAATAGAAATATTGTCACATTTTTCAAAAGATTCTTTATCCAGCCTCAGAAAATCAAGATCCGTTACCGCCTTACTGACAGATTCTTTTGTGTATTTAACAATATTCTGATTTTGTTTTTTAAGCTCATCTAAAAATACAGAAGCTTTAAAGCAAAACATACCGCTATTCCAAAGATAATCACCACTTTTGAAAAATTCGTCCGCTTGTTTTTGCGCAGGTTTTTCTTTAAAGGCTGAAATTTTGTAGGCATCGCCTTCTATAAGATCGCCTTTTTCAATATATCCGTATCCAGTATGAGCTTTGCTAGGCTTTACACCAAATGTAACAATGTAACCATCTTGAGCAAGCTCACCTGCTTTTGTTATGGTTTTTTCAAGCGTGTCTATATCATCAATCGTATGATCTGCGGGCAAGACCAATAAGATCGCGTCCTTATCCTTTTTTAAAGCAACGTGAGCGGCAGCAGCTATTGCTGGCGCTGTATTGCGCCCAGCAGGCTCAAGAATAATACTGGCAGAGCCACCTTGGATATGCTGAAGATTTTCCGCGACAATAAATCTATGCTCTTCGTTACATACGACGATAGGATCGCTCATCGGCAAACCCTTTAATCTCAAAAGAGTTTCCTGAAACAACGTATGCTCTGAAAGAAGCGCTATAAATTGTTTTGGGTATAATTTACGTGATAGAGGCCATAGTCTGGTGCCGGAGCCGCCCGATAAAATTACTGGTATCATGCCTTTTAATTTCCTTTTGCCCTGATTAACTTTCAAGCTGCCTATGCAACATTCTCATGTGGTGAAAGTATTGGATCAATCTCTGTCTTATGGTTTTGATTGGAGTTTCTTAGCCTCTAATGCAACCTCGTAATATACTTTCGCAGTTTCTTCTTCCCATTTTTCAGCGCTCCAGCCTGTTTGTTCCAAAATCTCAGCGCTCATCTGGGTTTGAATCTGGTTCACACTCGCCTTTGCGCGTGTTTGGGCGCTTTGCTTAATTTTCGTAAGCTCGTTGTAATTTTCCATCATCATACTTTCAAATGCGTCATTATCCTTCAAGATATACTAAACTGCTTGATTTATACCAAGCAATTAATGCTTACCGTTTATGATAAGGCATTAAGCGCCATCACAAATTTTTAGCTTAGAATTTGGCATCGAAGCCGCACGCAGATAAGGTTTTTTTCAAATTGGCTTTGACCGTTTCCAAATGTTCTAAATTATCAGCCTCGGCTCTTGCTATCAGGCAGGCCTGGGTGTTTGAGGCACGGACTAACCACCATCCATTATCAAGGGTCACACGAGCCCCATCTGTTTCATCAAGCATGTTGATATTTGGAAGGATGGATTTTAAGTGTTTTTGAACTTCAGTCACTAGCTTGAATTTTTCGTCCTCCTTAACGTCTAGACGAATTTCTGGTGTATTAATTGGCCGCGGCATATCGGCCATTAGATCTGAAAGTTTCATCATGTCATCTGCGTCACATAGCTGATTTAATAATCGAAGGGCGCAATACATACCATCATCAAAGCCATAATATTTATCCGCAAAAAAGATATGTCCGCTTAGCTCTCCTGCGAGAGGTGCATTGGTTTCTGCCATTTTTGATTTAATAAGAGAGTGGCCTGTTTTCCACATAATAGGCTGGCCGCCCATTTCTTTTATAGCTGAAAACAGAGTATTGCTACATTTTACATCTGCGATAATGGGCGCGCCGGGCATGTTTTTTAAAACATCTTTGGCATAGACAGCAAGCAACATGTCAGAGCGAATAATCTGGCCGTTATTATCAATCACGCCAATGCGATCGCCATCACCGTCAAAGGCAATACCAAGATCGCAGCTTTGATCAATCACAGCGCGTTTTAGGTCTTCTAAATTTTCATCTACAGTCGGATCAGGATGATGGTTTGGAAAATCACCATCAATATCCGCATAAAGCAGGATATGCTCGCCAGGCAGTTTGGCCGCTAATTTTTGTAAAATTTCTCCCGACGCTCCATTTCCTGCGTCCCATGCAATCTTCATGTTTTTACTAAAACTCATGTCTTTTAGAATGCGTGCAATATATGTTTCAATAATGTCTATTTCACGGCAATCACCATCGCCTTGCTCAAACTCACCGCTTTTCGCTATATCTGAGAGCTCTTTGATCATCGCGCCATAAAAAGGTCCGCTTTGGATCATCATTTTAAATCCGTTCATGTCAGATGGATTATGTGATCCAGTGATCATAATTCCGCCGTCTGCCTTATGATCTTTGACTGCAAAATAGAGCAGAGGAGTTGGCCCAAGACCAATCCTTTGGACACTAACACCCGTCTCGGTTAAACCTTTTACAACTTGTTTTTCAAATGCTGGAGAGCTATGCCTTCCATCGTAAGCAACACAAACCGTTTTACCACCGTCTCGAATTATTTTTGTTCCAAAGGCTTTACCAATATAATAGGCATCACTGTCTTTTAAATTAACATCCACAGTCCCGCGGATATCATATTCACGAATAATGTCTTGGTTAAATGTATATCCTGTCATATCAGGCTTCTCCTTTAATATTTTTTCATAAACTTTGCGTCATAAACGCCAAAATTTAAGTTTAACAATTATAAAATATTTTGTACCAATCAACGAAGCGTTTTAAACCTTCTCTAAGAGATGTTTCAGGCTTAAACCCCAAATCCTTTTGGATATCATTAATATCGGCGAATGTTGAAAGAACATCACCTGTTTGAATCGGCATATATTCCTTTTGGGCTTCCTTACCTATTAGCTCTTCTAATATAGTAATAAAATGACCAAGATTTTCCGGTTTGTTATGCCCAATATTATATAATTTATGAGGGACAGAATAATTTCCAAAACTGCATGTCTCTGGAATACCTTCTGCACAAGCTACAACCCCGCTGACGATATCGTCAATATAGGTAAAGTCTCTCATCATATCGCCATTATTATAAATTGTGATGGGTTTATCGTTAAAGATATTTTGAGTAAATTTAAAATAAGCCATATCTGGGCGTCCGTATGGTCCATAAACCGTAAAAAAACGTAACCCAGTCATTGGTACCCCATACATTGAGCTGTATGAAAATGCCATAGCCTCGTTAGATTTTTTTGTAGCGGCATAGAAACTAACGGGATGATCAGTTTGATGGGATGTAGAAAATGGTAATTGGGTATTCGCGCCATAGACAGAGCTTGAGGATGCATATACCAGATGATTGACGTCATTGTGGCGAACCGCTTCAAGGATATTCGTGAAACCAATTAAGTTGGATTGTGTATAGGCTTCGGGATTATCAATGCTGTATCTAACACCGGCTTGAGCGGCAAGATGTATCACTGTCTTGGGTTTGTGTTTTTTAAAAACCTCTTTTATTGACTCAGAATCTGCAATGTCTAATTTCTCAAAATCAAAAATATCAGAATGCTTTAAAAGCTCGTTTAATCTCCCTTTTTTCAATAATGGATCGTAATAATTATTCAGATTATCAATTCCAATTATTTTTTCAGCCCCACTTTGAATAAGTGCTTTAATAGTATGAAACCCTATAAATCCGGCTGCGCCAGTGACTAAAATCGTGTTTCTATACATTGAATCCTTCATGATCTAAGCTACTCCTATATTTCAGACTGTTTTGGATTATTGAAAAAGAGCTTTTGTTTTATAGGGCTTGCTCAATATCGGCAACCCCTTTAGAACGACCTAGCACTTACTATATCACCTAAGCGGTTGTGAAGAGGCTATGGTGAATAAGAGATCTATGGACAAAAAAAGCGGTTTCACATATATACTTGAGCTATGTCTAAAAGCCTTAGAAAATATATAAATTACTTGCCTTGCATCTGGGCTTTTCTTTTTATTATTTGGGGACTGTCATTATATTCAGCCTCTTTGAGGGATCTTTGGCACCAATGGCAAACTCAAGAATACGGTCATGGACTATTATTACCGTTCATTAGTGTTTGGTGGTCGATATATCTTTTACAAAAAACGCCCATCAGAATTAAGTCAACATATCTAGGGCTTATCTTTATTTTAGGTGCGTTAACATTAAATTCCATTGGAATGGTGATTAGTAATCATTGGATATCTAACATATCAATGATTGTTTTCTTAGTTGGCGTGGTTTGGGCGTTTTTAGGTTTTGCCATTATTAAGCGAATATATCCTGCCATATTTTTATTATTTTTTGCCATCCCTTTGCCCGTCACAATACTGCCTTCTCTGACATCGGATTTACAATTACTATCATCTTCATTTGGTGTAAAAATATTGCATCTGCTTGAAATATCGGCTTTTCAAGAAGGCAATATTATTGATCTGGGTGGGCATAAATTAGACGTAGATATTGCATGTAGCGGCCTACAATATCTTTTCCCCTTATTGAGCCTAAGCTACTTAATTGCCTTCTTTTCTTTTGAGTCATGGTGGAAACGCGGCGCCTTATTTATATCTGCAATTCCTATTACATTGGGAATGAATGCAGGGCGTATTGCTTTAACAGGCATTCTTTATAATTTATACGGCAGCGACGCCATAGAGGGAATCCTTCACTCCATTGAGGGATATATGATATTCGCACTGTGTTTAATGGTTTTGTTTATCGTAAAGATTGCTTTGGATTATTTGCCTCCATATTTAAACAAAGATAATTCCACAACCAGTTCCTTCTCATTTCAAAAATTGACATCCAATGCGTTTCAAAGGCCAAGCATCTATTTGCTTTTAGCAATGTTTATAATCTTTTCTTTCTTTACGGGACTTTCAGCCTTTATATCCAGTCACCATAATTCCAATATAGAGTTATCGCGGAAACATTTTTATGATTTTCCGCTTGTTGTCGGCAATTGGACAGGCACTAAATTAAGTTTACCTGAGGCTGAATTGAAATCACTAAATCTGAGCGATTATTTCAGTGGTAATTATCATTATGAAGGAAACTCTTTTAACCCAATAAATTTCTATATCGCTTATTACAACAAACAGACGCAGCAAAATTCTATACATTCGCCACAAATTTGTTTGCCTGGCTCAGGATGGGTCATTTTATCGCGTGAGATTTATGATGCTGGTCCCGTTGAAGTCAACATGGAAGTCATGCAAAAAGGCAATCAGAAGCTACTGGTTTATTATTGGTTTAGAGAGGCCGGAGTTGACGCGGCAACAAGTTTTGATATTAAAAAATTATTATTAATAAATTCATTTAGAAGTGGGCGAACAGATGGAAGTCTCATTCGGTTAACAACGCAATTGAATGAAGGCGATCGCCTGAGTGATGTACAAAATCAAATGGATGATTTTTTAAAAAATGTCTTCCCATCTTTGCCTGAATTTATTCCAGCACCAAAAAAGATACTTAGACATTAAATTTTTAATAATTATATGCCCCACAAAGTTAAGTATCTAGAGATTGATCTCTACTGAGCTGATATGCTATGAATTACGCCCTATAATAAATATTATTTAGATAGAATAAAATGCAATCGAAACAAAAAGTTTTCACCTTAGTGTCTCGTCATTATTTTACTGTGTATGGTCGCAAAACTACTGTACATTTTATAGCGCGTGAATTTGTAAAGCTTGGTTATCAAGTAAATTTCATTACGGTGGGCCGAAGTCGTTTAAGTCAATTGGGAAAAGCTGAGGGTAAGGGCATTCCAAAAGATTTAAGCTACACTAAATTTCACGAGATTGAGCCAAGCATATCTGCCATTGTTTTGGATGAATTGATCCACCCCGTAAGCTCAGCCAATAAAATTATTAAAGCTTCAACTTCACCTGCATTATTGCGCTACGGTCAAAATTTACCTAATAATGTAGAAAATCAGATATCGAGCAGTGATATTATTTTGATCGAATGTGGTTATGGCGTTGCGTATTATGAGACTATGCGTAAAAAAGCCAAAGATGCGACCTTCGTTTATTTTGCAACTGATCCGCTAACACAAGTTGGTTTACGTGAAGAATTCGAAGATATTGAAACGCAAGCGCTACCCTCTTTTGATTTGGTACGGGTTGCCAATGCTGATTTAGCTGAGCGTTTTCCACCGAATACAAATGTAATTCAAATACCTCAAGGTCTTGATAAGAAAGTTTTTGACGATGCAAAAACATCACCTTATGAAAATGGTACAGAAAACTTGATTTCAATTGGGGATATGGCTTTCGACCAAAAGACGCTTTGCCACATGGCAACAGCCCGGCCTGATATTTTTATCCATGTATTTGGCGCGAATGTTGATGCGCCTCACCCAGCAAATATTCTTGTTCATGGTGAAGTGGATTTTTCAACACTGGTCCCATACATAAAATTCGCTAATGTTGGTGTAATGCCCTATAAGATGACTTCGGATATGGGATATTTGACTAAAACCAGTCTTAAATTCTTACAATACACATACTGCGGCTTGCCTATTCTGACGCCGCAGGGTCCTGACTGGGAGCGTAAAAAAATATTCTCTTACGATGCGGGCAACCTAAACTCTATAACAAAAGCTCTTAACCTTGCTTTAGCTGAACCAGAAGACATGGACATGGGAACAAATATTTCGGATTGGTCAGATTGCGTCAAAACCTTAATCGCGCAAATTAATAAAGTACGAGAGATTTAATCATGGTTACAACATATGTAATTAACATGGACAAGGATGTTGAACGTCTTCAACATATGAAAAAAATTCTATCAAAACAAAATATACAATTTCAAAGAATTCCTGCTGTTAACGGAAAAGAATTGCCAGCACAAGAACTTGAAAAATACACACAAACAGCCCGCAATAAAGCTTGGTCATCGCTTGGCGCGTTAGGATGTTTTTTAAGCCATCGAAAGGCATGGGAAAATATAGCTAAAGCAGATGAACCTTGGGGTTTAGTCCTAGAAGATGATATTTACCTATCTGATAGCTTCAAGGACTACACATCTTATGAATCAATGAAAACGTGCATCCCCGAAGATGCCGATATTATTCGACTGGAAACCTCTACAAATCGACTAAAACTAAGAAATAAAAGCCCGTTTCTTGATAGAAATTTATACGAGGTATGTTCTACGTCATGGTGTGTTGGTGCCGTCTTGATTAAGAAAGAAACCGCCCAATTTTTGCTAAAAGTTGAAAAGCATCTGTGGGATTCAGCAGATTATTTCCTATTTGAAAAAGAAACATCACCTACAGCCCGGAAACTTAAGATTTATCAATTATCTCCTGCTCTTGCAGTGCAGGCAAAGTTTGCTGAGGAAAATAAAGCCAACCACTTTAAAAGTAATATTGAACCAGAGCACACATATAAGTACACTGAAAACTCGTTTTTAGAGAGTCTTGTTTTAAAAGTTAAAAAAGCTCTTGAGCAGTATAAAAGAGTAAATTTTCAATAAAATGACTAATTCTAGAACATTAATAATGAAAAGGCATATTTCTTGAAAATCGGCATGTATAATACAGTCCCAAATTTTGGAGACGTCCTTAACAACCATCTATGGAATCCATACCTAGGAGAATTTCTTAATAGAGACGACGATATACTTATGATGGGTATTGGAACGCTATTAGGGCATAACAAATCCCATGATGGAAAGGTTATAGTATGCGGCTCGGGCAGCGGGTATGGTGGCGACTTCAATCAAATGCGGCATGAAGATTGGAAAGTTTTTTTTGTTCGTGGCCCCAAAACGGCAAAATTGTTAGAACTTCCTCCACAAAAAGCAATCACCGATCCTGCAATTCTTACACCAGAGGTTTTTCCTCCCTCTCCCAAAACAGGTAAAATTATTTTTGTTCCGCATTGGGAAACAGCAGGGAACCCTTTGTGGAAAAGCGCTTGTGAACATGCTGGTATTGAATATGTTGATCCGCTTGGCAATCTAACTGAAGTATTGAGAACAATTAGCGGAGCAAAATTAGTGATTGCCGAAGCTATGCACGCCGCAATCATCGCGGATTCTTACCGGGTTCCTTGGGTGTCGGTGTCCACTTCGCGTCGTATTAATGGCTTTAAATGGGAAGACTGGACGCTTTCAATGGAGATGGATCATGAATTTAATAAATTATCACCTCTGGGTCTAAGCACACATGCTCTAAATTTAAGTACTGGGCGAGCCTCAATTTTCTCTAGTCAAAAAAGTAAGTCACCAAAGTCACAAGAAAACCAAAATTCAGCGCTTAACAGACGTATCAAATCTTCTTATAAAAAATTAGTGCCTATAAAAACACATGATAAAATCTTGCGTGCATTTACTTTTTCATCATTTACACTGGACCGTGTAGTTAATCGCATTTTAAAAACAGGACTATATAATCGTTATTTTGACAGAACGGTTAATGAGTTAAAGCTACTGTCACAAAAAAATGGGATGCTCAGTGACGATAAAGTCTTAATAAAAAAGACTAAAGAATTAAAAGAGAAACTAGAAGAGGTTAGGCAATATCTTGAACGGCATTAAAATTATAAGAATTTTATCGCGGCAATTGGCTAAAAAAATCCATTATGGTCTTTTTTTAGTTAAACAAAACTTACGCACTATATGGGTTCGTTCTATTTTAGGGGAAGTGGGAGAAAACCTCCGAGTTCTAGGGGCTGTAACGTTATTTTATCCAGCCAACATTCTTATTGGAGATAACTGTACGATCAATCAAGGTGTCTTGATTGATGCTCGTGAAAAAGTGAGGATTGGTAATAACGTCCGCATTTCCTCTTACTGCTTAATTGAGACGGCTTATCTAAAAAAAACAAAAAATCGAAGGGGACATAGTGCAAAACCGATTATCATTCAGGATAATGTATGGATTGCTTCTGGGGCTAAAATATTAGCTGGCGTTACTATAGGAGAAAATTCTATTATTGCTGCCGGTACAATAGTTACAAAAGACATTCCTTCTGATTCCCTGGCTAAGGGAATCCCGGCTACTTTTACCACTCTTTAATAAGGGTTGGCGCTATTATGACTTAACTTTAAGCATTTGCATATAAGACATTATTTCTTTTATCAATTGTCGATCAAATATGTAAGCCATAAGAGCATATATGCACACCCCTAGAGGCATTAAAATTAATAGCCCGTATAGAACGCTAGGCTGCCAATAAAAATCCACCGCCGCGACACCAAAAAACATTATACACGCGGCACATAACGGCGCGTAAATAGCGTGTATAAAGTCTGTATAGTGAATACTTAGCATACGTAGAGCGAACGTAAGCATAATTGGAAACAACAACATTCTTGAAATGGTCAGGGCCATAACGAGGGGGATGAGGCCATATGGTGCGAAAGCAACCAGAATTATAACATTTATGACACCAGTAAAGACGATTATGCCCGTTTGCCAATTCGGTTTTCCTTTAATGTAGAGAATATTGCTATTGATGCCCTCAAGTATTCGAACAAAACCGAATGCACAAAGGATAGCAAAGGCCGGAACAGCGCTCATCCATTTCTCACCTAACAATAAGTTAATCAGATGATCTGGAATTGCGGCCATACCAGCAAATATTGGGGCTGTGAAAAATGTAATCAATGTTATGCTTTTTAAATACGCTTTGCCCAGTTGTTTATCATCATTTGAAAAATCGGTGAGAGTTGGGAAGACCACATTACCAATTCCCGCTCCCACAATCATAATTACAGCCATAACCAACCGTTTGGCAGCATTATAAATCCCAGTAGTGGCTGCGCCGAGATAATATGCAGTAAAGAAAATATCACTTTGCCCGTTGGCAAACCCAGCCAGTTTTGACAGGCTAACTTGACCTACGTATTTTAGAATATGTGTTGCTTCACTCTTATTGAATTTGAAACTTGGTTTCCATGGAGTTACAAACCATAGCCATATAGTCGTGATAAGTGCCGTTATAAGCTGTTGCGCTACCAAGGCTTCAATATCATAGCCGTTTACTGCCATGGCAATCCCAATGGCTCCGCCAATTGAAATTGACACGATTGAACGGATCGCCAAAGGCTTGAATTGCTGGTTTTTAATTAACCAGATTTCATGCATTTTAAAAAGTCCGATAGCAAAGAGTAAAATTGCAATCCAATGCAAAGTTTTTTCCAGCATTTCTAAATCTAGAAAGGCGCTTAAGGGACTAGCGAGCGCATATATTAGAATTGCCGAACCCAAACCGCCCAAAAAGATAATAAAAAAACCTGTGTTATAATCTTCATTCGTAGGATTTTTTCGAGCATAGAACGTCACACCAACGCTTTCCAAAAAAACTTGTTTGAATAATTCGACAATTATAAGAGCCGTAGCCATAACACCAAAAGCTTCTTTATCAACAAAGCGAGCAGTCACAAGAAAAACGAGCAAAACTAATATCTGGCCTGCCATTTGATTGGCTATTGACCAAAAAGCACTACGACCAACAGAAGCAGAGGAGTGTTGCACAGACATGTATTATACACTTTCGAAATATGCTGAATGAATTATGTATACTAGACCAACTTATTAGGCAATTAAGAATAAGAGTTTTAAATTCTTTGAAGCCAGCTTAACTGTCATCACTTACTAATATATTTTTCTAATATTTTAGCCTGAGGATATTTCTGAATGTCCGGCGGATAGACGTTAAACATATAATCTCCAAACCATTTACTAGCTGCCCAATATGACCATCCATACCAAGCGTCGCTATTTTCATCCATATAGGCCAATGTTTTATCTAGCACCTTAAGACATACTTCATTTTGACTTGCACCAAACTCGCCTAAAAAAGCTCTATAATTGTTATCTTTCAACCATTTTGTGATTTCTTTAATTCTGTCTACACCTATATTTTCGCCACTTGGACAGGTGTCATGTATTCCGGAATTATCGCTATCAAAATATGTATGAACCTCAAAAACGAAATTATTTTGAGGATCCTTAATTTGAGTTAACATCTCAGCGTTAGAGTATTCCCCGTCTTTTTTAAGAAATCTGTGAGCGTTAGACCATAATGTTGAGGGCACAAATATCTTTTGCATAGCACCTGTCTCGCGTATAGAAAGCAGAGCACCTTGGGCGATAGCAAACCACTCAGCGGCCTTATGCTTGTTTGGTTCATTCATCAAGCCAAAGATAACATTGGTGTTATTTTTAAAATGATTTGCCAATCGAAACCATAAATCGTTAAAGGCCTCTTGGGACACATTATCGGATCCAATTTTGTCACCTCTGTAAGTGCCATAATTGTGAACGTCTAAAACGACTAAAACGCCGTATTTATTAGCCTCTGTAACAACTTTGTGGATATTAGCCAGATAATTTTTATCGAATTCATTTTCTAATTCTGGCTGTAATCTTTCCCATTTAAAGGGCAAACGAATAACTTCGAAGCCAAAATCGGCATAAGTCTTTATATCTTTATCACTGGGAAATATATAATCCTTGAATAAAACTCCTGGTAATTTAGCACTTCCAAATTCCGCCCCAGCAAGGTTTATACCTCTTAAAGGCAAATCACCTGCATTGGCATTTTTTGAAAATACAGAAAACTGCAATACGCTAAAAAGCAATAATAAAAGAATATAAAAGTTTAATTGTCTCATTGCTTACTTTTCTGGTTTATTTTCCAACACGGGCTTGATAGCCATTCTAATTGAAACAATTTAGCTTCGAATTATAATCATATTTATATTGCTTACTTGATAAGATTAATAGTTTTATCTCTATATATAGCTTTTTTTTCAAGCATTGATTGGTGATATAAATACCCTCCAATGATCCATAATGGAGCAACAACTTTAATTGTAAATATAGCGGCACTGGTCAATAAATTGATACTTATAAATAGGCTGACACCCCAAGCAAAACGTTTTGCCATGGCTGTATGATCTGCATTTAAAATGTAGGATGTGTATAGCCAATAAGCAATCAACCCAAAAACACTCAATGCATATATGAAATACACAAATCCACTATCAGCAGCACTATAAATTTTATTTCCTAAATGCCCAAAAATTGCAGTTTTAAAATCAATTTGACTCAATTTAAACGCTGTTAAGCCTAATCGCCCTTTTAAATCATCGCCCCAATTCGTTGCATTAATTGATGGATCGTAAAACAAAGCAACGGCTAAAATTAATATGGATGGCATGATTAGGAAATGCGAATATTTTACAAGTTTTGGAAAAATAAAGTAACCAAGGAAAAGAACGACCGCTAACACAGATCCAGTACGAGAATCATTGGTTAGAAGAAAAAATAGTATTGATGCGATAAAAAGTATTATCTCTTTACGGCTTAAAAATTTCCAAAACGTAATAACAAAAATTGTTAAAATGGTTGAAAAATTGGCAAGCGAGACCTGCTCAAGGAAAATTGAGGATGTTCTATTTTCAGAAAAGAAATTGAATGAAAACCGGCTGTTTGACGTAATTGTATTTCTAAAGAATCCACTATCACCTAGTGGCTCAATCCCTCTTGTGTTCAGGTAATATGAAGCTGGATTAAACAATGTAATATAAAAATCACTTTTAAAAACCTCAATTAGTATAAAAACTAAACTTAAAATGGTTAATATTTTGAATGTTTTGATAATAGTCTCTTTGTCCATCAACGTTCCCATCAGAATGAATAGAACGACAATCAACATATCTCGTATAATCTTAATAAATAACTCGCCGTTTGCCACCATTACGACAGATGAAAGAATGAAAGCTACAAATAAGAAACTAATGTGCGGCATTAAATTCGGGAGCCGCTTTATATTCAAAAATAAATACCCAGTTCCCATCAAAACTATAAGAACTTCAAAAATGATGACATGTTGCATGCTCATCGGCGTGATATTAATGTTCACAAAAGCCAATAGGGCGTTATAAATGACTGCCAATATTACTATTAAGCATGGGATGAATTGACTATTGTTTTTATCCTGAGATATGGCTTTTTCATCGTTTAAAACACCACTTAACATATTTTTTTGCCTTCAGAAATATCAATCGCTTAAAACTTTATAGTGTTAGAATAAGGTAAATAATATAAAAAATACGATTAAATTTTAAAAGGGAATGCATAGCTATGAAGCAAGATCGAGCCATATTGGATCTCGTTGATAAGATGACAATTATCAATGAGCAAGCTCAACTTGAAACCTTTTTAAAAAACATCTCTAAAGCTGATCAAAAAAAAGCCATGACAGTGTGCTTTATCAACGCACACGCCTTAAACCTCTGTTATCAAGACATCGATTTTTTAAATAATGTTAGAGCATGTGATTATATTCTTCGTGACGGGATAGGCATGAAGATACTCTTTAAATTATTGGGACGGAATCCGGGTTTAAACTTAAATGGCACAGATTTAATCCCTCAAATTTTAAACCAATTTAAAAGCCGCAACGTTTCCATATTTGGAACGCAGCAACACTATCTCGATATTTCATCCAAAAAAATAAATGCGATGGGTCTTGATGTTGTAGCATCTGCTGACGGTTTTCAGGCTGATGATGTCTATATTAAAAATGCAGAGAATACCCCGGCAGATTTGATCATTTTAGCAATGGGCATGCCCAAACAAGAACATATTGCAAATACTCTTGTACAACATATAAGTCAGCCGTCTTTAATCATATGCGGAGGCGCTATTTTAGACTTTATGGCTGATAAAGTAAAAAGGGCGCCCCAATTTTTCAGGCAATATGGTATAGAGTGGGTTTATCGTCTTATACAAGAGCCGAGAAGGTTGTTTAAGCGCTATGTTATTGGAAACTTCATAATGCTCTTTCATGCTATGTGTTTAACCATAGAAGACAGAAAATAAAAAGATATAATAGTATGAAAATTTTACACGTTGTTAGACAGTTTGCCCCGGCCATAGGAGGCATGGAAGTCTATGTTAGAGACATGATTTTAAATCAGCAGGCATTAGGCTGCGACTGTGAAGTGCTGACGTTAAATAAAGTGTTTCAAAAAGATAGTGGCGAGCTAGCGTCTGAAGAGACTTTAAATGGCATTAAGATTCATCGTGTCGGATTTAGAGGCAAAAAAAATTACTTTATACCTTTTGTTGCACCATCGTTTTTAAAAGAATATGATATTATTCATGTTCACAATACTGATGTCTTTTTTGACTATCTGGGCTTGGTGTGTCGCATATTGAAGATACCTGCATTTGCCACCACACATGGTGGATTTTTTCATACGCAAAATTTTTCTCTGATTAAGAAAATCTATTTCAATACAATTACACGCTTTTCAGCCGCGCATTACAGAGCAATCTTTGCTTCAAGCAGCAATGATTACGAGCTCTTTAAAACCAAGAGCCGTAAATTATTGCTCACGCCTAACGCCATAACACCATTAGGAGATTTTATAGGTTCCGGAAATGATTTTATTTATATAGGTCGCCTAGCTCAGCATAAAAACATAGACCAACTAATTGAAACCTTCTCAATGTTGGTAAAAGATCACAATATCAAAGGTAATCTGCATATTGTTGGGCCTGAATGGGACGTTTTAAGAAGCACGTTAAAAGATCAAGCCAATAGGCTGACAATTTCTGATCGCATTCATATTCACGGATTTATTGAGCAAGATGAGATGCATCTGATTTTGAAACAATGTGGCTCTTTTGTCTCAGCCTCGTCCTTTGAGGGTTTTGGTATGTCAATGCTAGAAGGGATGTCGGTCGGTCTTATTCCATATGTTCAGCCTAATGGTTCTTTTAGAGATTTGATTAATCAAGGACAAATAGGAAGATGCGTAGATTTTTCAATACCGGAAATAGCGGCGCAGCAAATATCTGAAAGTATAGAACTAGTTAATAATGAAAAACGTAATGATGCCAAAGCTTTTGCAGATCAATTTTCATGGCAGGAGTTAGCAGCAAAAACGGTTAATGCCTACAATGCGCATTCAGATAAAGATTCATATTGAAACTAGGCCTTAAATATATTGACTGGCCATAACTCTCCAACCTGCGCTTAAATTATACATAATAGCAGACCGATATGATAGTTACGCACATGCTTTATTTTCTAGGAAATATTTCTTAGCAATAGTTATTTTTATCACAACTCATGTGTTTTAAACCTAAATTCAGTGGACTTCGTCTTGAAAGGGAGCGTGTATGGCGCTGACTTAAAAAATGAAGATCATATGCATATAGAAAACTTACCTTTAGAAGAACTTAGAAAGAAATGGGCTAAGGCCTGGAACTTAGAACCGCATCGCAGAATCGGCCGCAAAATGCTTCAGAGAAGCTTAGCCTTTAAGGTCAAAGAAAAAAATGGCAATGGTCTCTCATCCGAACATGAGAAGCATCTAACCAAGCTAGTAAACGCATATAAAAAGAACCCTTACTATTTTGATGAAGGCCATATCGCGCTTAAGCCAGGCATGCATCTTACTCGGAAATGGCAAGGAAATATCTACTCAGTAACTGTTACAGATAGCGGTTTCGATTATCAAAACGTTGAATATTCAAGCCTATCTGCTATCGCAAATGAAATCACAGGATCCAGATGGAACGGCTGGCTATTTTTTGGAATAAAAAACATGCGAAGCAAAACATGACACAGGAACAAAAAAAATGCGCCATCTACACACGCAAATCAAACGAAGAGGGATTAGACCAAGATTTTAATTCATTGCATGCACAACGCGAGGCAGGAGAAGCATATATTACGAGTCAAAAATCAGAAGGCTGGCAGCTTGTCGAAAACGAATACAATGATGGTGGCTATTCGGGTGGCGACCTAGATAGGCCAGCTTTGAAGGACATGATAGCTGATATTAAAGCGAACAAAATAGATATTATAGTCGTTTATAAAATTGACCGACTAACACGCAGCCTAATGGATTTTTCTAAACTCGTGGAAGTATTCGATGAATACAATGTTACTTTTATATCCATTACGCAAAGCTTTAACACTACGACCAGTATGGGCAGACTAACGCTAAACATGCTTTTATCTTTCGCACAATTCGAACGCGAGGTCACAGGTGAACGCATCCGCGATAAAATTGCAGCAAGTAAGAAAAAAGGTATGTGGATGGGAGGGTCTCCTCCCTTGGGATATCAGTTAGACGGAGGAAAACTGATACCACAGCCAGAAGAAATAAAGATCGTACAATTTATTTTTGAAGAATATTTAAAGTGCGGCGCCGTTAAAAAATTAAAAGATAGCGTAGACGGCGCCGGGCTGAAAACCCCCTTACGTATATCTCAAAAAGGCCGATCATATGGCGGCGCTGCTTTTAGTCGAGGCCATCTTTACCATACTCTCGGCAATCCGCTATACATCGGGAAAATTAGACACAAAGAAAAACTCTACGATGGCTTGCATGGCGCTATTATTGAAACAGAGATTTTTGAAAAAGTGCAGCACCAATTAAAAGGAAACTCGGCCGCCAAAAGCATCACATGGGCAAAGAGCGGCTGCTTGTTAAAGGGCCTAATGTATGATTGCGACGATGTCATCTACAGCCCCACATACACCGTCAAAAACAACTTGCGCTATAGCTATTATATTAGCCAAAACCTCATACAATATCGCGATCACCCTAATAATGTACTCGCGCGGATACCTGCACATGAAATCGAAAAATTAATCAAACTTGCTTTAAAGGATTGGATGATGGGCATTCGAGGCTTGAGGCGAGCATTCCCAAAACAACCAGATTATTATCACGAATTAATGATTAAAAATCCGATACCATTGCGAAGGCGTTTTATTTTATCAATCCTGCAAAAAGTAACGGTACATTCAAACAAACTCATCATCGAAATTGACCCAGAAAAACTTTGCAAAGAGATAGCTGTTTACTATGAAATTGCATTTGTAAATTTATCAAAATCAAACATAAAAATAATACTGCCGTTTAAAGTGCTGAGAGCAAATAACGGTGCAATAGTTTTAAAAAGCAATCAGCAAAACGATCATGATCCATTCAATATACCAACTGATCAATTAAAACGCGTAGTTAGAGGCATCATATGGCGTGATGAGCATTTTGCCGGTAAAACGCTTAAAAATATTGCAGCTGCAGGAGGGCATGGTGAAAACTTCGTAAACAGATGCATTCAAGAAAGTTTCGAATTTCCAAAAAATTAAAAATTGACAAAAAATTGTTTACTAACTAATTGATTTTAATATTGTTTTGACTTTATTGTAACTATGCAGTATATTTTCTTTCGGTGTGAAAAGATAGATAGCCTCACACAAAAATTCCCTAAAGGAATATTTGTAACCTTACTCTAAGGAGGCGATCTTATGCGCACTAATAAATTAAATCCAACGGAAAACATTCCGAAAATTTTTATTGATCATCAGGTTGAAAAGCTAGACCTATCTAACATTATAATAGATTCCAATCATCCTAGAAAAACTAATTCTGAACAGGTTGAAAAAGCCTGTAAGCTAATAAATGCTTGTGGTATGTGCCTGCCTATAATCATTGATCAAAACAACAAAGTGATAATAGGAAATGAAATATTTGAAGGTGCAAAAATACTTGGCATTGATAAAATACCCTGCATAAGAATAGAAACCCAAACAACAGCACAAATAAGCGCACTTAGAACTGGGTATTACAAAATTCTAGAAGATGGAAGTTGGGATAATACTGCTTTAAAGATTGAGTTTAGCTGTATCTTAGAGGCGGAAAACACGCTTGAAATAGATTTTGGTCCTGAGGTAACAGGATTTGATATTGCTGAAATAGATATTGCTTTAGCGACAGATGACGAAATTGTATCATTAGCCCCTAGTAATTATATTCCTGATATTAACAATGCTCATAACGCAGTGACCAAGCATGGTGACTTGTGGCTATTAGATTCACACAAACTCTACTGTGGGAGCGCATTAGAACCTTCTAGCTATGAAATTCTATTAAACGGTACGCACGCTCAAATGATATTTACTGACCCACCCTACAATGTTCCCATTAATGGGAATGTGTGCGGCAAAGGAAAGACAAAACACAATGAATTTTTACAAGCCTCTGGAGAAATGAGCGATCAAGAATTTCAAGATTTTTTAGAACAATTTATGAATTTAAGTATCAATAACATTGAAGACGGGGCTCTATTATATTGTTGTATAGACTGGCGAAGCTCATACGATTTAGAAGTCGCAGCTAGAGCTAATAAACTGAAGTTAAAAAACATTTGTGTTTGGAATAAAAACAACGGTGGTATGGGCAGCATGTACAGATCTAAGCATGAATTTGTGCATGTATATAAACACGGAACCGCATCACATATTAATAATATAAAATTAGGAAAATACGGACGAAACCGAACAAATGTTTGGGATTTTCCAAGTGTCAATACTATGAAACATGGGCGCATGAAAGAATTATCTATGCACCCCACGGTAAAACCATATTCTTTAGTATATGAAGCAATTCGCGATTGTACATTGCGCGGCTCCATAGTTCTCGATCCATTCGTAGGGTCAGGCACCACCATTATAGCTGCAGAGAGGGCGCATCGTATCGCTTATGGTATTGAATTAGATCCAATTTACGTTGATACCGCTATTAAGAGGTGGCAAGACCAGACAGGTAAAGAGGCTATGCATCACCAGAAAAATATTAGTTTCAATAACCTAAAACAATTAAAAAAGGAGGGTGGAAAAGATGTTAAATAAAAAAAATCTCAAAGAAATGAATACAAAAATAATAATGCGTAATAACAAAAAAATTCGTATCAGACGAAAAGTTGAACCTGACCACATCAAGGTCGAAGAAAATATTGAATTCTCATCGAACTCAGAAAAGCAAAATGTCGGTTACGGTAACCCCCCCAAACATACCCAATACAAAAAAGGGCAAAGTGGAAACCCCAGAGGAAGACCTCCTAAACATAAAAGTGTTAGTGATACTTCCTTAAAAGATACTATATACGATATTTTATCTGAAAGCGTTAATGTTAATATAGGTGGTAAAAAAACCAAAATGACAATGCGAGAAGCAGTTGTCAGAAAATCTGCAGAGAAAGCAATGCAAGGAAACGACATTAGACATATTAGAGATTTCATAAGGATTGAAGAGGAGATTTACGAAAAACGTATAAAGGAAATGCCCGATAAGGATCTTTCTATGATGAAACGAGCCGTCTTAAATTTACTATCTGGGAATGAAGAAAATAGGCAAATGTATATTGATGAATATGGAATACCACCTGAAGAAGACAATCCATTCGAGGATAGAGATGAATACTAATAGTAATTAATGTAAGTTTTAAAAATTTGTTACTTATTAAAATTCCCTGTTAATTCCCTGCTAACTATGAAAATTATCGATTTAAAGAATCTAAAGTATTGATTTTACAGCACTTTACATTCTAGAGTTTATTTAAGAAACGTTCAATTCCCTGTTAATTCCCTGTTTAACAGGGAATTAATTATTTCATCTACACATTGTTAAATATTAAAAAGTAATATTTAAGAAGTAGTATTTTAGAAGAGAACATTCTCTGCAGCTGTAGACTGAATGGCGGTGCCGGAGGGATTCGAACCCTCGGTACGCTATAAACGTACACACGCTTTCCAAGCGTGCGCCTTAAGCCACTCGGCCACAGCACCAATTTCGCGACATTACCCATACACCACAAAAAGTGCAAGCCCTCTTCCCCCAAAACAACTTCCTTGCTAGACTAAAAGTTAAATTAATGTCTAAAGGCACACATCATGCGATTTCCATCCTTTCTTATTTTCATTCTCCTCATTCCCGCATTCATTGCATTGGGCAATGATATCTATCTATTCCAAGCCAATCACCTCACTGGCAACACCCCCTTATCGATTGATCTAATTAAAGAAAAATTCAAATTCAGCGCCTTTGGATTCATCTGGACGACGTATAGCCCCGAAACCTATAAAGCTGCTGCGACAAGCCTTGATCCAAAAACATGGGCAACATTAGACTCACTTCTAACAATCAAAGCCTTTTTTGCAGGGCTTTCATTTGCTGGAATAATTGTTGTGTTCATAGCATTCTTCGGCTTCTTTGGCCTCGGCCCAATGGCTGGCGAAGGCGGAAGAATCTACGGTAAAAAAGAAAAAGACGTACCGACTTTGCGCAAAAAAGCAAAGAAAATGGTCTATAACCGTAAATAACACTTCACGATTACAATTGATCGTTATCACTATTTTGGCTCATCGCAATAATTTCTGATTCAATCATCGCCAAATCCTGCGGCCGTGAAAGGCTGTGGTCGCCATCTTCGATATAGACAATGTCTAACGGCCCGCCGCTATAGCGTGTTTTGATCATTCTGGGAACTTCGCTTGGGACTGTGATATCTTTTAATCCATGAAATAATGTGATCGGATAATGATGTGTTTTATCCGTATCCAAAATCAGATGATCAGCACCATCTTCGATTAAGCGTGCAGTAAATATATATGGCTCATCACTATATTCATTCGGTATCTCGACATAACCCTGCCCACGAATCATTGCACGTTGGGAATCATTTAATTCTTCATCATGCAAACGCACAGTAAAATCAGGAGCCGCCGCAATACCAATAAACCCCTTTATATGCGCAAAACGTAACTGGGCAAGAAGCAAACCAATCCATCCCCCCATCGATGATCCGATCATGATCACAGGGCCATCAATGAGCGCATCAAAAATATCCAACGCATCGCCCAGCCAAGACCCAATTGTTCCATCACGAAAATCACCAGCGGACATCCCGTGACCAGAGTAATCAAAGCGAAGATAACCCTGTCCACGGCGCCGACATAACGCCTCAAAATATGTCGCTTTTGTGCCCATCATATCGGAGCGAAACCCACCGCAAAACATAACAATGGGCAGATTTTGGCCCGCATCACTAGCTTTGGAATAAACATAAGCCAATTTCGGTTTATCATCGCGCTCTAAATACTGGATATCCATGCTCAGCCCTCTTCTTCATCTTGCTTAAATCAAACACACAATCTATACATAGTAAGATTATGACTGGATTTCAAACACAACCCGTTATCATGCAAATTATTCCAGAGCTCGGCCCTGGCGGAGCGGAACAAGGCTGCATTGATATTGCCGCTGCGATTGTTGCAAACGGAGGACAAGCGATCATCGTCTCCAATGGTGGAGCACGCGTACATGAGCTTACCAGAATCGGCGCCGTCCACATCAACATGCCCGTCCACAGCAAAAATCCGGTAATCATGTGGAAAAACGTTAGAAAGCTGAAAACCCTCATTCAGCGCTACAACGTCGACATCGTCCACGCCAGATCCCGCGCACCCGCGTGGAGCGCATGGCGCGCTTGTAAAAAGACAAAAGCCCGCTTCATGACAACATGCCACGCCCCCTATAATATCAGCGGCGAAGCAAAAAAATTCTACAACAGTTCAATCGCACATGGTGAGCGCGTGATCGCAATCTCCCATTTTGTCGCACAATATCTTCATGATAATTATGACCTTGATGAACGCACTATCCGCCTCATCCCGCGCGGCATCCCCATGGAAAGATTCCACCCCACCGCCGTCACACCGGAGCGTTTGATTACGTTATCATCAGATTGGCGAATCCCTGATGGCGCAAATATCATTATGTTACCGGGTCGATTAACGCGCTGGAAAGGCCATCACGTCCTGATTGATGCCATGGCAAAATTGAACCGCAAAGATCTCTTTGCCGTCATCATAGGCTCTGACCAAGGTCGTAAAGAATATAGCGCAGAACTCAACGAATACATCCAGTCAAAACAACTGGGCAATAAAATTCGAATCGTGGACCACTGCAACGACATGCCCGCCGCATACATGCTCGCAACCGTTGTAGTCTGCCCATCGACAGACCCCGAAGGATTTGGCCGCGTCCCCGTAGAAGCGCAGGCAATGGGACGCCCTATTGTCGCCAGCGACCACGGCGGCGCGCAGGAAACAATTTTGCGCGGGCAGACCGGCTGGCTCGTCGAACCCGGCAATGCAGATGCAATGGCAAAGGCCATTGAAGAAGCACTATCGCTGAACCCAACACAACGCGCAATGCTTGCAACCCATGCCATGTCACATGTTGCGCAAAACTTCACAAAGGATTTGATGGCTGAACGCACCATGCAAGTATACGCAGAGCTGATGAAATCATCATTCGGCGCACAGGAAAACAACCAGCCCTTTCATGCTCAACACCAACAACAGCCTCTTAAAACAGCCGTTTAAGAACAATGACAAGCGCACAAGACAAAATACTGGTCATCAAACTCGGGGCTTTAGGGGATTTTATCCAAGCGCTCGGCCCCATGGCCGCCATCCGAAAACATCACCCAAACGCCCATATCACGATTTTAACCACCAAACCCTTTGAAAACTTTGCCAAAGATTGCGGATATTTTAACGAGATATGGCTAGATGATCGTCCACGAATCACAAATGTCATAAGCTGGATAGCATTACGCACCAAACTCAACAGCGCAAAATTCAACCGCGTCTATGATCTACAAAATAATGACCGCACCGGGTTTTACTATAAACTCTTCAGCCCGAAACCAGAATGGAGCGGCATTGCAAAGGGCGCTTCACACCGCAATGCTAATCCGGATCGTTCTGTTGGCCATGCGTTTGATGGTCATGCAGAAACACTGGCTATTGCGGGTATTAAAGAGATTAAGCCTGATCCGTTATTGTGGATGGTGGAAGATACAAGTCATTTCGCCCTCAATCAGCCATATATCCTTCTTGTGCCCGGATGCGCGCCAGAGCGCCCCGAAAAGCGTTGGCCATCGGACAAATATGGACGTTTGGCGAATATGCTAGTGAAGCGAGGGTTTCAGCCTGTTCTTATTGGTACTAAAGCGGAGGCCGATGCGACACAGATTATTGTTCATGCCTGCCCCGAGGCGTTGGATTTGACGGGACAGACATCTCTCAAACATATCGTAACGCTTGCGCGCCATAGCGCCGGTGCGATTGGCAATGACACTGGGCCTATGCATCTTATTGGTGCGACGGGAACGCCTTGTCTTGTTTTGTTTTCCGGTCATAGCAACCCAGTAAAGCATGCGCCCAAAGGTGGTCGCGTTTCTGTTTTGCAGGAAGATGATTTGAAAGATTTGAAATCAGAGGATGTGCTAAATGCGTTTGAGCCGTGTGTGGAACCGACAAAGGGGAATGAAAACTTGCACTAGGCCTTTTCCTCGCAAGGATCATCTATAATATTACACAAAGACGATAGAATCTTTTCGACAGATGTATTGGCTAAGGAATAGTAAATTGTTTGGGCCTCACGACGGGTTTCAACAATTTTGTCACGGCGCAAACGCGCCAAATGCTGCGACAATGCGGATTGGCTGAGGCCAACAATTTTCTCTAACTCACCAACCGCCCTTTCACCATCGTATAACACGCATGCGATATGAAAGCGCTTTTCGTTCGACAAAGCCTTTAGAAGGGTCGAAACGGTCGTTGAATGTTTTTGAAAAAAATTGGCATCCATGGCGTGTTAAATCAATAATCCTTCAACTAAAAAGTGAAAACTATGCTGCTATATTAGAATACACTTGTATGTCTTGTCAAAAAAACAAGCACAATGCTATTATTTACAACATTTTATGTGCTGCGGCGCAAGTAAAAATATACCCTAAGGTGTATACTAGGTTTTCTTTCGCCTCGCACAATATCAAATAATCAAAAACACTTTACCAAACAAAACTCTCTCGTTACTTTGAAAACTTATTAGGAGAATAAAAGTGTCACAATTAAAACGCCGAGGATTAATGTATGTTTTATCCTCACCATCAGGGGCAGGCAAGACAACAATTACACGTGAATTGCTTAATAATAATGCGGATGTAACGATTTCTATTTCCGCGACAACGCGTCAGCGCCGTGGCGGAGAAACGCATGGCAAAGATTATTATTTCGTGAGCACGGAAGATTTTCGCAATATGGTCGAAAATGAAGAGATGCTGGAGCACGCAAAAGTCTTTGATAATTATTACGGCACACCGCGCGGCCCCGTTGAAGATGCTCTTCAGAGCGGGAAAGACGTTATTTTTGATATCGACTGGCAAGGAACACAAAAGCTTGCAGAGATTGCACGAGATGACCTTGTGACAGTTTTCATTCTTCCGCCATCACGCGGTGAACTTGAGAAACGTTTACGCAGCCGCGCCGAAAATACGTTAGAAAGCGAAGAGCAAATCCAGGGGCGCATGTCCAAAGCATCCGATGAAATGTCGCATTACCTCGAATATGATTACGTTATTGTAAACAACAACATTGATTACGCCATTAAGAAGGCTCAATTAATCCTTGAGGGAGAGCGGCTAAAGAGACGCCGTATGGTTGGTCTTTCTGATTTCGTCCGGGGCTTGAAGGACGGATTATAAAGCTAAGCATATATCTTTCTAATGCATTTAAGCCAGCGTGATTATCTCTAATTTCCTTTATAATGGGGTGAAGTGAAAATACACGTTTCCAAACAACATCTTTCTTCCAGTCATCTTTATTTTTATCAACCGCCCAAAGATTGTCTTTATGAGCAATTGTAAAATAATGCCCATGTCCTGTAATTACACAGTTTTCAAAATCGCCCGTTAACCTTCTAGGATTGTCTCTCAAAGATCCATTATGCATCAATAGCTCAGGCAGGGTAATGCCCATCGCACTAGACACTTCTGGCATATAATAAGTGTAAGGATATCGATTAAACCAATTATCATGAAGTTTCTTAAAATACGAGCTTAAGGCATTTTTTATGTCTCCATATCCTTCGTTAATAGTTTTTTCAGGGGGGTCATCATCCAAAAAAGATCCGATAATGTGGCCGTTTAATTCATCAAACATGAGCAGCATTTCGGAGCGATTAAACATATGCCGCCATTCATGTGGAAAATGTATGAGGCCGGTCTTTTTCATACGCGCGTCAAAATAACCGCTAAACTGATAATATCCAGCCGTCACACGCTCATCGATGGTTTTCGGCAGATCATGCAGCATGGCGCATATATAATATTATGACAAAGATTTTGCAAGCTTTATAAATTCATCGCCGCGTAAATTCTCCGCGCGCAATGACGGGTCAATACCGCACGAATCAAGCGCCTCGGTATAATCCTTAAGCGAGCTGCGTATCATTTTGCGGCGCTGGCCAAACGCTGCGGCCGTTATGGTTTCAACGCTTGCGAATAATGGCGCATCTTCATCTAATGTTTTCGGCACAAATTGCACGACGCTGGACGTAACCTTAGGCGGCGGTGTAAACGCAGCAGGGGAAAGGTCAAACAGCTTTTTCGTGGAACATAGCCAGTTGCTCATCACGGCCAAGCGTCCATATGCCTTATCACCCACTTGCGCGCAGATACGTTGCGCCACTTCTTTTTGGAACATCAAAATCATCGCGTCATAATGGCCCGCATCATCACGCAATTGTTTTAGCCAGCCAATCAAAAGCGGGGTTGCGATGTTGTAGGGTAAATTGGCAACAATCACGCGCGGCGCGGGAGTAAGCGTAGTGAGGTCATATGTCATCGCATCGCCCTCAATGATCTCTAGCCTCTCACCCGCAACTGTTTTTAAATCCTGCAACACACCGATAGCGCGGGGATCAAATTCGATTGCGGTTACGGATTTTGCGCCAGCGCGCAACAATGAACGCGTTAGTCCGCCCGGGCCGGGCCCAATCTCAATCACATGTTTATCCGCCAAACCCGTATCGCCGCATCCGCATGCAATGCCCGCATGACGCGCAATTTTGTCGGTGATATTTGAATCAAGAAGGAAATTTTGTCCGAACTTCTTATCCGCAACCAGCCCATGCGCGGCAATAACCTCGCGCAATGGAGGGAGGGTGTCCAAATCATTCTGGCGCGACAAGACGATCCTCGATAAACGCTGAAGATTTGAGATCAAGAAGAAGACGTTGCTGCAAACGCTCCAAACGCTCCATACCCAATGATGTCGCAATCTGATCGCGGTCTGGCATATTGTCTTCGGAAATTTGGCGTTTCTGGCGCACGAGCAAAATATGATAGCCGCCTAATGAGCGAATAGGGTTGCTGACTTGTTCCGGCTCAAGTGTGACAAGAACATCGTCAAGCTCGCGGGACAATTGACCCGCCTGCACCCATCCAAGATCACCGCCTTGTGGCGCACCCGGCGCTTTTGAAAATTGCTGTGCGATGCGGAAAAACGGGACTTTGCCAGCTTGCATATCGAGTGACAAATTACGCGCTAAATCGCGCACTTGCTCTTCCTCGCTGGGCTTTTCAATCGGCAAATAAATCTCTGACGCTAAATATTCATAGCTGCCTACATTGTCCTTTAGACGGTTTAGAACCGTGTCGATATCGCTTTCGGATACATTGACCTGCGGGCGAAGGCGTTTGGAAACGACCTTTGACCACATAAGCTGTGATCTGATTTGGCGGTACATTGTCTCGATATTGATCCCGCTCTGCTCAAGCGCCTGTTGAAATTGATCAGGCTCTAAACCGTTTTGTTGGGCGATTGTTGCGAAACCATTGTTAATTTCTTCTTGGCTAACATCAACATCATTGCGCGCAGCCTCTTGGAATTTAAGCTGTTCTTCGATGAGAGAGCCAACAATCTGCGGCATTAAGCGCTGGCGCACTTGTGGGCTGTCGGGAATACGTGAGGATGCAAGGATCAAACGATAACGGTCATTCAAATCAGAATACGAAATCGCATCCTCATTCACAACAACCGCAATCCCCATCTCTGCCGCACGTATATGCGGCGCAAATGAGGCAACCAAAACAAAAATAAAAGCTGAGATATATAAACGCATGTATAACATATAATTCCTACGCCGCTCGCTGGCAAACCATTCGGCAATAAAGACGGTGATTACGCACTCATTTTATCGCCAAAACGACCGCCGCGGCGATAACGCGTCAAATATGTCGGTAGAATAATATCCAAGCTCGTCGGATTCACACCCAAATCCGCGAGGCCCAAAGCACCATCATTCATCACATTATCAGTTTTAAGCGATTCGATTTGATCCTTGGTGATCGGTGGTTTTGGAAGGATGCTCATGAACGTTGCCTGAATTTTTGCCAAACCATTGGGAAGCGGGAACAAAATGCGCTTTTGCCCCGTATATTCAAACATTTTTTCGTATACGCCCTTAAAACTTAACGTCTCCGGCCCGCCAAGCTCATATGTATTGCCCTGCGCCGCTGATTGATCCATCGCGGCAATCGCTGCATCCGCAACATCCCCGACATACACGGGTTGGAACAATGTCTCTCCGCCGTTAATCAAAGGCAGAACAGGTAAAAATTTCGCAAGGCTGGCAAACATATTGAAAAATTCATCATCTTCACCAAAAATCACACTTGGGCGTAATATCACCGCCCGTGGGAACGCCGCTTTAATTGCGGCCTCACCCTTAACTTTGCTTTTGGCGTATTCGGATTCGCTGCGCTCAACGCCCAATGCAGAGATATGGATAAACGAAGATACGCCCTTCTCACCACATGCCAATGCAATGGCGGATGGAATTTCCACATGCGCGCGCTCAAATGTCTGACCGCCTTTTTCAAATAAAATCCCGATGCAGTTAATCACATAATCACTTCCCTCAATGGCCGCGGCTACGCTTTGTGCATCGCTATAGTCGCATTGAACGGGGACGATTTGACCAACTGCGCCACATGGCTTTAGAAAATATCCGCGCTCTGGTACGCGGGTTGCAATTTTGACAACAATATCGCGCTTGGCAAGCTCACGGACGATCTGCGTTCCGACAAATCCTGTTCCGCCAAACACCGTTGCAGTTTTGTAATTCTTAGCCATCTCTTGTAATCTCCTTAATGCCCTCATACTATGGCGCGGCTCATGCTGAAAATCCAGCCAAAGCTTGCATCTGATGAAACATTTTAACGTGATACAGAAAATTCACCGTGATGATTAAAAATATTCTGCTTTGTACGCTCATCATATGCGCCTACGCCCTCATTGTTTACCCGTCTGAAGCACGCGCAGACACACAAAGCATCAACGCCCCAATTGTCGTCGAGCTTTTTACATCCCAAGGATGCCCCGCCTGCCCGCCCGCGGATGACATTATGAACAAACTAGCGACAAACCCAAAAGTCATATCGCTATCCTATCACGTTCAATATTGGGATCGCCCCAATCGGAAAGATATTTTAGGCCGCGCATTTTCAGATGATCGTCAGCGTCGTTATGCGGATTACAGCCGATCAAAACGCCTTTACACACCGCAAATGATGGTTAATGGCGGCGCAGCTTTTATCGGGTCACATAAAGAAAAAGTTGTGGAGGCCTTGCGCGCGGCAAAACCGCTAGAACCCATAACAATAACAGCCGTGACGGGCGATAGCGCTACACTTTCATTGCCGCAACTTGATAACGGTTTTTACACACTGTGGATCGCGGGTGTGAAGGCAAAGCACATTGAAACCAATGCACGCGGGCAAAGCAGAATTTTCACAAACAGCGTCCTATCTTTAAAAACAGGCGATCCGTGGGATGGCAACGCAAACATCACAAGCGTGACATTGGATAAAAACCCCGACATCGACCACTACATCATCCTCGCCCAAAACCAAGCGCATGGCGAAATAGTAGCGGTGGGTATGTTGGAATTTTAAACCTCTTCGGGTTTTTCTACGAAGCTGTCCATGACGCGTTTTTGGCCTGATTTTTCGAAGGCGATATCGAGTTTGTGTCCGTCAATGTTTAAGATTTTGCCGTAGCCGAATTTGTCATGGAAAACGCGGTCGCCGCGGGTGAAAATTGTGCCGCTTTCGCTGCGCACTTTGCGCTCATGTGCAATGCTACGCGCTTGTACCTTTGGTTTAAATCCTGAAGAATCCCAATGCGTAGATCGGCCAGAACCGGCCAAACCGATATCGGAAGAGACATCAACATACGCTTTAGGCAGTTCGTCAACAAAGCGTGATGGAATAGCATTGACCCATGATCCATACATGCGGCGATTGGCGGCGAATGAGATATGCGCCCGCTTTTTAGCGCGGGTGATCCCGACATAAGCAAGGCGGCGCTCTTCCTCCAAACCCTTCATACCGTTTTCGTCCATGGAACGTTGAGAGGGGAATAATCCCTCTTCCCAACCCGGCAAGAACACAGCATCGAATTCAAGACCCTTCGCGCCATGAAGCGTCATAATCGTGGCATATTCGCCCCCTGATTGATCTTGATTTTCCAGCACCAGCGCGACATGTTCCAAAAACTCGGGCAGGCTGTCATATTCTTGCATCCCCGAGATAAGCTCCCTCAAGTTTTCTAAACGCCCCGGCGCTTCGGGTGTTTTGTCTTCTTTCCACATTTGCATGTAGCCCGACTCGTCCAGAATTTGTGCCGCCAGTTCCGCGTGGTTCATGCTATCGACGAGCGAGCGCCAACGCCCGAAATCATCGAGTAATTTCATCAATGTGGTTTTGACTTTGGGGCGAAGCTCGTCTGTTTGCGTCAAATCCATAATCGAATCATATAAATTAATCCCGTGATTACGACCGTATGCATATAGGGTTTGCACCGTGGCATCACCAAGGCCACGCTTGGGCTTATTCATGATTCTCTCTAATGCCAGATCATCGGCTGGTTGCGCAACAACGCGCAGATAAGCTAGCGAATCGCGAATCTCCATACGTTCGTAAAATCGTGGACCGCCTAACACTTTATAGGGCAAGCCAAGCTTGATAAAGCGTTCTTCAAATTCACGTGTTTGAAAGCCTGCGCGCACCAAAACAGCGACACCATTCAGTGTTTGCCCCTTACGCTGAAGCTGCTCAATTTCTTCACCAATCCAGCGCGCCTCGGCCTCGCCATCCCATAGGCCGCGTACCTGTATCTTTTCGCCGTCACCCGCATCCGACCATAATTCTTTACCAAGGCGTCCGTCATTATTGCTGATGACGGCATGCGCTGCTTTCAGGATATTATTGGTGGAACGGTAATTTTGCTCGAGGCGAATAATTTTCGCACCTTCAAAGTCTTTTTCAAATTTTAGAATATTGCCCACTTCCGCGCCGCGCCAACCATAGATCGACTGATCATCATCCCCCACACAGCAAATATTCGATGAACCCTGCGCAAGCAAGCGTAGCCATAGATATTGCGCCACATTCGTATCCTGATATTCATCAACCATGATGTAACGAAAACGCTTGTGATAATCATCAAGCACATGTTTATTCGCCGGATCTTTTAGGATTGTAATCATATGCAATAGCAAATCACCGAAATCACAGGCATTGATCGCACGCATGCGTGATTGATAGATTTTGTATAAAAGCTGAAGCTTACCGCCCGCGACATCACCCACATCATCCAGCTGAACCTGTGATGGGTTAAGGCCGCGATCTTTCCAGCGATCGATATGGCTGATCATCGCTTTGGGGACCCATTTCTTGGTGTCGATATTATTGGCTTCCATAATCTGCTTGAGCAAGCGCACCTGATCATCGGGATCAAGAATGGTGAAATTCGACCCAAGCCCGACCAGATCCGCATGCCGGCGCAACATGCGCGCCGCCAATGAATGAAACGTCCCAAGCCACCATCCCTCAACGGGCATACCGCCCATAAGGCTGCTGACGCGTTCTTTCATTTCTTGCGCGGCTTTATTGGTGAAGGTCACGGCTAAAATCTGCGACGGATAGGCGCGTCCCGTATTGAGCAAATGTGCCAATCGCGTTGTCAGCACCCGCGTCTTACCCGTACCCGCGCCCGCAAGCACAAGCACAGGGCCGTCGAGCGATTCAATCGCTTCGCGCTGGGGTTGGTTTAATCCTTGAAGATAAGGTGGCTCGTTTGGAGAAATTATATCACTCTGCATACCCACAAAAGTAAGGGTTTAACGCGTATTAGCAAGTGATTTTAGAAAAATTAAGTAAGCGGATTTTATGCTTTTTTTGTCGCGCTGCTCTTAGACGTGGAAACTTGATTGCGGCCATTATGTTTCGCCGTATAAAGGGCCTTATCCGCGCGCAAGATCAAATCATCAACTTTTTCATCATTGCCAAATTCCGCCGCCCCGCCAGATAGCGTGATGCGCCCTAATTTCTCACCCGAAGAACGATTGATGATTTCTTTTGACGCAACAGCCTTACGCAAATGCTCGCCAACTTTCACCGCGCCCTGCAAATCAGTCTCAGGCAAAATAATGGCAAATTCTTCACCGCCATAACGCGCAACAACATCGCGCCCCTTAACGCCATCAAAAAGCGTTTTTGCCACAAGCCGTAGCACTTGGTCGCCAACTTGATGCCCATAATTATCATTAAAGCTCTTGAAATGGTCGATATCCATCATGATCAACGAAAACGCGCAATCATGCTCAACAGATTCCTTACGAATACGAAGAATTTCCGCATCAAACGCCTTACGATTAGCAAGACTTGTTAACCCGTCTGTCAGCGCCTCTTTTTTGACCATTTCTAGATCACGTTGCAGTTCAATCATAACTTCTGTTGATCTGTTCAACTCATATTCAAGACGCTCATTCTGCTCAACCATATTTTGCGTATTGGTCATGACATCGCTGATCGCCTCACGCGCACCGTCAATGTCTAGCGTATCATCGGATAGCTTAACGCTAGCCTCAGACAAAGCAGAGCTATAATTAGATGTAGCGTTTCTCACGCTAACAACTGCGCCGCCAACCGATTTAATTGTTTCACTGATTTTATCGCCCGCTTTTTTCACGCGATCATTTTGGGTGCTCTCACTCAAGAAACGTTGATGCAATTCATGGCAACGCTCATCTGTGATCTTTTGCTGACTGCTGCTCAAAATATCTATGGCGCGCACAACTTCGGGATTATAATTCCCGTAATATACATACCATAGCTCAAAAATATCAGGCGTCGGCGCGAGACCTTCAGAGTGAATACGCTCCAAAGCCTCTGCTGCAATTTCACTCGCTTTTTCTGTATCTTGATTGTAATTCACGTTTTTTAGTAACCCTATATGACAAAAATAGCTTAACAGGCTGGAACCATAAGAAAAAGAATAAAGAAACGCTAAAGCAATATTTTTTCGTACATTTCCATTATGAGAGCTTTACTTTTAAATCACCCAAAGTGTTGCACACGGTAAAAAGATGAGAGGTGTCTTCATATAAAAACTTCTCATCACCTGCCTTAACAAGCATATCTAACAATAAATCCCAATATCCGAACGCATTTAAAATAAACACAGGCTTGTCGTGCAATCCCAAATGCTTCCACGTTATAATTTCAAAGAATTCAGCCAAAGTGCCAAGGCCACCGGGCAGCATAACAAACGCATCCGATAAATCCGCCATCTGTTGTTGGCGCTCTTGCATGGTTTTTGTAATGTGTAGCGAGGTTAGGCCTTTATGTGCAACCTCTCTATCCATTAAACATTGCGGAATAACACCGATTACATCCGCACCGCCATCAAGCGTCGCATCCGCCGCCGCGCCCATCAAACCGACATGCCCACCGCCATAGACCAACGTCCGCCCAGATGAAGCGATAAACGTACCGACATCGCGCGCAAGCTTGGTATATTTAGGGTCAACACGATTGGAAGATGCGCAATACACGCATATGTTTTGATACTTGCTCATAAAATGAATGTATAAATAATTTTAGAAAAAGCGAATGATAAATTTGGCTTATGCTGACATTTGAGGCAATGATGGACGTGACGTCATATTGGCGGCGAGGGCAGCAATTCTGTCCATCTCTTCTCTGCGCAGTGCTTCAAATCCATCAGGCGCATCAGCAGAAAATGCAACCGCATCGATAATGGGTGCTTGCGCGGTGGTATTCGCAAGGGCAAACATATCGACCTCGCCTAGGGTAATTGACGTAGCCGCTGTTTTTACACCTTCAAGAGCTCCTATATCACGCTCAATCTCAAGCCCTAAATCTGCAAGCGCTTTCACTTCAGGGAAACACTCAAGATTTTCTCCATCGAATGACAGTATTTTTTCTAAAAAATCGGGGTCGGCGTCAAGCGCAGTTTCCCAATCAATGGATGTAGGTTTATCTAATCGGGGTGTTTCATTCGCATCTTTAATAATTGCAGTATTCGGCGGGGTCCAATTTTGCGAGGAGCTTGCTCTTAAGGTATCTGCAACAGCCAAAGCAATTTCTTCTGGTGCTTTACCAGACATACCTTTTTTTATATCTTCATAAAGTCCTGCTCCGTCAGAAGCATGAAGCATGCCTGATTGAACTATTCCCATACTTCCTTTACCCGCAGCCAAACCAGCCGCCGTCCCAACAACCATTCCAGCAACACTGGTCGGTGCCGTATTTGTATTGGGGTGAACATTACCAACGCCATTTGCACTACATGCAGCTAAAGCTTCTGATTGTGCTTTTTTAATAGCGTCAATACTACCTGAAACAGCCGCTTTGCAATCCTGAGCGCCAGTTTGAAGCTGAGCTTGTGCGTTAGTTGCTAAGCCGACTGCATTATTACCATCTGCTTTAACGGCATCAACATTTGGTTTTTGTATATTTAGATTGATATGCGGAGCAATAATGCTCATCGCGGTGACGGCGGGCGTGGATGGCGCAGCGTTCACATTAACCGCTGCAGCATGATATCCAAAATTTTGCGAAAGTCCGCCTCTCAATTTACACACCCTTTACTCAAATTATTATTCTTTTTATAAGTCCCTTTATTTTAGGGTAATTATATTAATTTTGTATTAACGCCGCCCTCTAAAACAGCGCATATCGGGCTTTTTTATATCCCATATACTATTTTACCAGAAAGGTTGAATTTTATACAAATTTGAAGTTTTATTTGAGCACAAGCCATTGAAATAAAACATTAATATTCATTTCATAATAGACGATGATTTTAACCGTGAATGGTTTAAAATGAAGCACGCTTATAACTTAATGCTTCGGCAATATGCGTTTTATTTAAAATATCGGGATTTCCCGAAAGATCCGCAATTGTTCTTGCAACCCGCAGGATGCGGAAATAACTCCGTGCCGACATCCGTGCTTTCTCCATGGCCGCATCTAATAGTGTCTTGGCATGCTCATCCATCTGCGCGATCTGTTCTAATATGTTGCCGCTTGCCTGTGCGTTCACGGCTGTTCCATTATATCGCGCCGCCTGAATATCTCTTGCGATTGCAATACGCGCCGCGACTATAGCCGAGCTTTCGCCCGCAGGTGCGTTCAAATCCGCAATCTCAACGCGCGGCACATCAACCTGAAGGTCAATCCGATCCATCATTGGCCCTGAAATTTTTGATTGATAATCCCCCGCACATCGCGGCACTTTATTACATTCCAGATCAGGATCACCCAAATGCCCGCATCGGCACGGGTTCATCGCGGCAATCAGCTGAAAGCGCGCTGGATAATTGACATGGTTATTCGCCCGCGCAATCAAAGCATTGCCAGTCTCTAATGGCTGACGCAGAGATTCCAGCGTGGAGCGCGCAAATTCAGGCAATTCATCAAGAAACAAAACACCGTTATGTGCCAAAGACACCTCCCCAGGCTTGACCTTATGTCCGCCGCCGATCAACGCAGGGAGTGAGGCGGAATGATGCGGGTCACGAAACGGACGTGACTGAAGCAACCCACCCTCGGGCAAGCTGCCCGCCAAGGAATGAATCATAGACACCTCAAGCGCCTCTCGCGGTGATAATGGCGGTAATATGCCCGGCAAAGTTGAGGCGAGCATAGATTTGCCTGACCCTGGCGGCCCAATCATCAGCATGTTGTGACCGCCCGCCGCCGCAATCTCTAGCGCCCGCTTGGCTGTCTCCTGCCCCTTAACCTCCGCCAAATCAGGAACCCGCCGCTCATCAAGCGCCTCACCAAGCTTTGCTTCAGGACGGCTTAACACCTGCGTGCCTTTTATATGGTTGATCAATTGCAAAAGATCACTCGGCGCAAGGATATCAATATCCCCCGCCCATGCCGCTTCCCCGCCACACGCCTTAGGACAAATGAGTTTATGATCATTCGCACTGGCATGGATCGCAGACGGCAAAACCCCCGCAACCGCGCGAATAGACGCATCCAGCGATAACTCGCCCAGCACAAGATATTCTTCCAACTCACCTTTTGGTATAACGCCCATCGCCGCTAGTAATCCGAGCGCAATGGGAAGATCAAAATGCGATCCCTCTTTGGACAAATCCGCAGGTGCCAAATTCACGGTCAGGCGTTTCGGCGGCAGTGAAAGCCCCAATGCATGAAGCGCGGAGCGCACCCGCTCCTTGCTTTCGGCAACCGCTTTATCGGGAAGACCCACAATCGTAAACGCAGGCAACCCATTTGATATTTGCACCTGAACATCCACGGGGCGAACCTCCACCCCGGCAAACGCAACAGTATTAACACGTGCAACCATAGACACTCTTTTTTAGAATTTCACTCTATTATTGGCACAAGAACAAAACAGAAACAAGAGGGTAAATCATCACATATCAAGAATCATAAAATCATACCGTCATTTCAGTAAAGGCGCATTATCCACATTTCATTATAATTTTAAAACACTGAAATCATTGAGTATTTCACCTCCCGTCAAACAAAATCATCTGCGTTAAGAAAGTGTTTACCTTTCCTGTTTACTAAGGAGGGTAAGAAACGCATTTAAGAGCAAATAAAAGACCAGCGACAAGGAAAGAAAAAGGAGCTGACTATGTTGAGTGACACAATCATGATGAGAGACCAAGACATCGCAAAAATTGCCAACCGTTTGCAGGTGCCATTGATCATTGGTGACATCCTAAACGGCGAAGGTGCATTGACCGATGATGTGCATATGGGTCTTCACGAAATCCTCAGCGATGACCAGCCCGACAGCGCGCTTCTCTCAATAACGCTCAGCGCCCGCACAATTGCAAACGCATTTGCGGGACAGGCCAGCATTTTTGATATGCTTAAAATCGAATGCGACCGTATTATCGCGGAATATGGCATGATGTGGCTGCGCAACGCACAAGCAAAATCGCTTGATAACAACACCGTTTTTGAAACATTGGTTCACATCCCCGAAGATTTGGACTGTATCAGCGAGCTTTTAGAATTTGCAAAGCTCACGCTAGATGACGCTGAAAATGATGCAAGTGATCTGTGTGCTATTTTGATCGCGCAGGCATCAGCACAAAGCCTTATCGCGCAAACATTTCTTGAATCCATGGATATGGGTGAACAAGACCCATGGACAATTGATCATGCAATTTATGACGGCGAAAACATCGATATGGGCGCGCTTGTTGCGGAACAAGCATCGCAAACATTTTACACCGATAACGTGATTAAATTCCCCACTATGAATTAAGGCAGCATCGCACCCAGTTTTTTGCCGCCCAAAATATGCGCGTGGAAATGGGGCACTTCTTGTCCGCCATGTCCGCCTGTATTGGCAATAACGCGATATCCATCTTCTGATAATCCTGCATCCCGTGCGATTTTTGAAACGCTACGATAAAACGCCGCAATCTCATCTGCGCTGGCTTTTGCCCCGAAATCATCGATTGAGACATATGCGCCCTTGGGGATGACCAAAACATGAACCGGCGCTTGTGGGGCGATATCATTAAATGCCAGCACATGCTCATCTTCATAAACGGTATCATTGGGAATCTCACCCCGCAGAATTTTCGCAAAAATATTCTGATCGTCATATGCCATTGGATAAAACCCTTTCATTTTATGTGACATGAATTTATATAAATCGAATGATCTTAACAATGCTCAAATCAAAACTTCATCGCGCAAGCGTCACCCAAAGTGATTTGGATTATGTTGGCTCAATCACGATTGACGCGGATCTTTTGGATGCATCCGGGATTTTGATCAATGAGCAAGTCGACGTGCTCAACATCACCAACGGAAACCGCCTCACCACCTATGCGATTGAGGGGGAGCGGGAGTCAGGCTTGATTGGCATCAATGGCGCGGCGGCGCATTTGGTTAATGTCGGTGATCTCGTGATTATCTGCGCTTATGCCCAAATGAGCGAAGCCGATGCAAAAGCGCATCAGCCCACCGTCATTTTATTGAATGAAAATAATCAGCCCGAATCTTAAGATTTATGGCGTGAGGCAAATTCTTCATGCCCTGAAATACCAAATCGATCTTCAAGCACCTTAAACACTTCATTCGGATTGATGTCGTGATGCGATAAAAGCACCATAAGATGAAAGACCAAATCCGCAGATTCGCTGGTGAGGGCTTTGCGAATCGCGGGATCACTGGCTGATTTTTCTAGCCTTAAGCCTTCAACAATTGTCTCCTCGGCTTCCTCACGGATTTTCTCGGAAATCTTGGCTGATCCCTTCGCATAAAGGCTCGCCACATACGATTCGCTGGGATCGGAGCCTTTACGATCCTGCAATACCGCGTAGAGTTTTTCTAAAATATGTGCGTTCATATTCCTATAACCTTACCGGAATATCCGCGGCTTGCATGGCTTCTTTTGCCTCGCGCACGGTGTATTCACCAAAATGAAAAATTGAAGCGGCAAGCACCGCCGACGCATGCCCTTCTTTAACCCCATCAACCAAATGTTCCAAATTGCCCACGCCGCCCGATGCAATCACGGGAATGCGCACTGCGTCTGAGACTGCGCGTGTCAGGGGTAAATTGAAGCCCTGTTTAGTGCCATCACGATCCATGGAGGTAAGCAAAATTTCACCTGCGCCGTATTCTTCCATTTTTATCGCCCATTCAACCGCGTCGATTCCTGTGCCTTTGCGCCCGCCATGGGTAAAAATCTCCCACCCTTCGCTGCCGTCTTCTTTGGCTTTTGCATCGATCGCAACGACGATACATTGTGATCCGCATTTGCTGGATGCTTCGCGTACAAATTCTGGATTTTTAACCGCGGCGGAATTGATTGACACCTTATCCGCGCCCGCATTGAGCAGGTTACGAATATGCTCCACCGTTGAAATGCCGCCGCCAACCGTCATCGGCATAAAGACTTCATTGGCCACATGGCGCACAACATCGATAATCGTATCGCGCGCCTCTACGGTTGCGGTGATATCAAGGAAGCAAAGCTCATCCGCGCCTTGCGCATTATAGATTTTCGCCTGCTCCACAGGATCGCCCGCATCAACAATATCAACAAAGTTCACGCCCTTAACAACGCGTCCATTATCAACATCAAGACATGGAATGATTCGAGTTTTTAACATGGTTTAAATCCAGCCGAGTATTGAAAACGCAAAAATAAGCTGACACGCAAGTCCTGTGGCAAAGCTAAGGCCGCGGGCAAGCGGTATGCCCAGTGTATAAATCACCGCATGCGCAATACGTGCGATAAAATACACCATAGCCGCAATCGCGGTGAGCTGTGAATTTGTCTGTGTCATCACGGCAATAACAACAAGCGGCGCGAAGATCACCATATTCTCAACCGCATTGGCATGTGCGCGTTTTAAACGTGCCGCCCATGGTTTATCGGGAGTTTTTGTGCCCTCACCCGATGACAATGCGTTTTTAACGCCTTCTTCGCCAAGATATTGAACAATGTAAGGAACCCACATCAAGCATGTGAAAAGAAGCGTCAGCGTAAGCCAGTAAAATTCAGGAAGCATGTTCAATTTCTTTCATAAAAATAGGTGTTATGATTTTAATCAAACAATAATAAGCATCTTTACTCAGCCGCCGCAACCATAAGCGCATCCGCTGGTTCGATGCGCTTATCATAGAACGCCTTGCCCACGATCACACCGTTTAGCCCATGGCTCTGTGCGCCTGCTTTGACGGCTTCGATGTCTTTCATTGACCCAACACCGCCCGATGCGATCACGGGAATATTTGTGGCTTCGGCTAATTTCAGCGTGGCTTCAATATTGACGCCCTCACCCGTGCCATCACGATCAATATCCGTGTAGATCACGGCGCAAACACCGGCATCTTCGTAATGTTTGACCAGTTCGGTGGCTTGTATGTTTGATCCATCAACCCATCCATCGACCATGACCTCACCCTTAAGCGCGTCAATACCAACGGCGATTTGATGGGGGAAAAGGCTGCATGCCTTTTTAACGATCTCTGGGTCTTTCGCCGCAACAGTCCCCAAAATCACACGGCTCACTCCTTCGGATAGCCAATGTTCAATCTGGGCCAATGTGCGAATACCGCCACCAAGCTGAACCGGAATATCCGCATTCTTTAAAATCGCAGCAACCGCAAGATTATTCACCGGCTTGCCATCAATCGCCCCGTTCAGGTCAACCACATGGATCCAATTAAACCCTGCCGCGGCCCATTCATGCGCCTGCGCGCCTGGGTCTTCGTTATAAACCGTATCACGCGCCATATCACCTTTCACAAGGCGTACACACGCACCATCTTTCAAATCAATTGCTGGATAAATAATCATGCAAGCAGATATACAAGCTCAAATCCGCGCTTTCAATAGTTTTCAAAGCGCGGCGTACGAAATACAAGTGATCCTAATGTCCGTGATGCATCTTATGCGGTGCGCCTTTGGCTATGTCATTGCCGCCATCTAGCATCATATGCGCCATACCATCCATGCCATGGATCATTGACGCATCAATTTTTATCTCATCCGGATTGCCCGCATATTCATTGATAATCGAATGCATATACGCAATTTCCTGCGCTTGATCTGTTAAGATATCAAGACAAAGCCGCGCCAAATAACCGTTGCTATGGGGGCCATCCAGATAATCTTGCGCCATGACCAACGCGCCTTCGTGATGGATAATCATTGATTTTGCAAATTCCACATCACGCTTTGATACGCCCTGATCGCCGTAAAACCGATCGAGCGGCCCAGGCATCGGCGCGCGGTAAAATTTTAATTTCTGATCCATATCCCGCTCGGATACTTGTCGCCATGATCCATCCGGCGCATCCGCGTTGCCTTTCTGATGCCCCTCAATCATATCCATGATTGCGATTTCAAATGTTTGATTATGAATGATACCGCCCGCCAATTGCTTTAAGCGTGCATTGCGCGCATCTGGATCAGCCAGATATTCTTCTGACATGCTGAGCGCACCTGCATGATGGGGGCGCATGCCTTCGATAAAGTTTAAATCCGCAAGCCTTTCTTGGTCATTGCCAATCACATACCACGGAATTGTCGCGCGCACCTGATCGTGACTATAACCCTGCTCAATAATGGCTTGCGCTGGATGCACGCTGCTAAGCACACATGCCGCGCCGAATAGAGAGATAGACAATATTTTGAAACCATAACGCATCTTAAAAATCCTTATATTGGGAATGAGCATACGCATACATTCAAAGACAATAAGGGTGACGTTACAATAGCGCAGCAATCGTTTTAAACTTCTTGCTCAACCGCGGCTGGATCAATGACCTTGTAGTAGTAAAAGCTTTTTACGATCTGATCAGGCAGGCGTACGGAATATGGATGCGCGCCGAATTGAACATAACCCATCGATTCATAGAGCTTGATCGCATCTGTATGCGTTTCCCGCACATCCAGATTAATCACTGCAAATTCATCGTCTAGCGCCGCTGCTTCGGCCTGTTCCAAAAGCATTTTCGCAAGACCATGACCACGCGCCCATGGCGCCACAAAATTGGTCGTTAGCTGCACGGCATGTGCCTGCGCTTCGTTTTGCGCGGGTGGTTTCCAAAGCTGACATGTCCCGCATATCACCCCATCAAGCCGCGCCACAAATAATGTGCGTGCAGGCATGGCCAAAACGCCGCGCCAATACCCTTCAAGGCGTTCGCGATTGGGCAGAGCAATCCACCCGAAACCGCCTCCGCCTTCAATCGCGTCATCCGTTGCATCGCAAAGATCATTAAGATCGTTATTCGATAACTCTTCTAAAAGTTCAACACTGGGCGATGGCGGCAATTCTTTTACGTTAATCTGGTCATTCATATCAAGCGCCCTCTTAAGTCTTGTTTTAAGGATTCCAAGCCATGAAATCACCAAGCAATTGCAACCCTGCATCTTGGCTTTTCTCGGGGTGGAATTGAACCCCGACTATATTATCACGTCCGACGATAGAAGCATAAAGCCCACCATAATCTGTCAAACCCAATACATGATGGTTATACTGACATTCGAACATATAAGAGTGAACAAAGTAATAATGAACTGCTGATTCTTCCAAACTTTCTATGCTGCCCTGCACACTTTTAAGCAGCGGATGACGGTTATCCTGCGCGCCCGAATTCGGCATGATTAGCTCGTTCCAGCCCATTTGCGGGATCTTGAAGCGTGCATCAATATCAAATGGCACAACTTGCCCCGGCACCCAATCTAGTCCTGCGGTCATGGTGTGTTCCAAACCACGGCTCGCCAAAAGCTGCATACCCACGCATATACCAAGGAACGGTTTGCCATCTTTAAGAACGCGTTGCTCCATTGCCTCGATCATACCCGTGGTCGCTTGTAAGTTTTCCATGCAATCGGGAAACGCGCCTTGCCCGGGTAAAACGATTCGATCTGCTTTAAGCACATCTTCGGCTTTATCCGAGATTAAAACCTCGGCATTCACCCCATCACGGGTAATCACATGTTCAAACGCCTTCGCGGCGGATCGTAAATTGCCACTGCCATAATCGATAATGATGATTGTCTCTTTGCTCATAACCCCCTATATATACTGTCATATTGAATGAAGTCGACCAAAAAGACCAAGGCGAAAGCTGATTACAAAAATGAGCATTAACTTCTATATCTGGAATGAAACCGACGACGCCACTAAGGCGCGCATCATGCGCCGCTCACAGGCGAATATCGATGATGTCATTAAAATTGTCGAACCCATCATCGCAGATGTTAAATTACGCGGCGATGCGGCGTTGGTTGAATATGCGAAAAAATTCGATGGTGCGGATTTAACATCCATCAAGGCAACCCCCGAAGAATTCGCCGCCGCCGAAGCCTCATTGGATGAAACCCTGAAAGCCGCGATTGATCATTGCGCCTCCAATGTGCGTAAATTCCACCAAGAACAAATGAACCGCGTTGAAAAGCCATGGATGGTTGAAATCGAACCCGGCGTATTCGCGGGCGAACAAGTCAACCCTATCGAATCCGTCGGCCTGTACGTGCCGCGTGGAAAAGGCGCATTTCCCTCCGCGCTTTACATGCTTGCCATTCCCGCCGTGATCGCAGGGGTCAAAAACATCGCCGTCGTCAGCCCACCGACAGCAAGCGGCGCCACCGATGATGCTACGCTTTACACGGCAAAATTATGCGGCATTGAAAATGTCTATAAATGCGGCGGCGCGCAAGCCATCGCCGCTCTTGCTTATGGCACCGAAAGCGTCCCACAAGTCAAAAAAGTCCTTGGGCCGGGCAGCCCGTACGTGGCCGCCGCCAAACGCGTATGTTCCATTGTGATGGATCCCGGCATGCCCGCTGGCCCATCCGAATCCATCATCCTTGCCGATGAAAGCGCCGATCCGCACAACACATGCTGGGATGTTTTAAACGAAGCCGAACACGGAAAAGACAGCGCCGCGTTATTGATCACGCATGATAAAAAACTGGCTGACTATGTCCGTGAAAACCTGCCAAAGATAATCGCGCAATTGCCAGAGCCACACCGCGACATATGCGCCACCGTCATGTCCGATTACGGCGGGATTATTCTGACTGAAAGCTTGGAGCAATCGATTGAAGTGTCAAATGCGTACGCCCCTGAACACCTTCACCTAAAAACAAAAGATGCGCAGGATGTCGCAAAGAGATTGCATCATGCAGGTGAAATATTATTGGGCGAGCATACGCCTTCATCACTTGGAAATTATGGGATTGGTGTGAACCACGTTTTGCCGACCGGCGGCTGGGCGCACACATATTCATGCACATCCGTGTGGGATTTCCTCAAACGTACATCCATATCAAAATGCACAGCCGAGGGCATGGAAGCGCTCAAACAATCCGTCACAACAATGACCGACTACGAAAACTTCCCCGCCCACGGCGACGTGCTTAGAAAACGTAACGTGATCAACGATTAATCAGCGACAACATTCACTTCCGTTGACGGCTTTAGTAATCTTAAGCTATCGGCCACGAATTCATTGTCGTCAAATTCACCTGTGAAGCGAACCTCATCACCAATATTCAAAATATCTTGCTGACCATTGTCCAGATCAAGCGCGTCAACATCCACGGCCATGCGCTCGCCATTCACAATGATATCAATAACATCCTCGTTAATGTCCGCGATCACACCTGTAATAGCGCTGTCGTCGTTGTCGCTTGAAATATACACATCTGTGGCCTGCGCGGTTGTAACGCCGCCACAAATCAATAAAATAGCCGCTAAGGGGTATAATAAAGTCTTCATAATAATCTCCTTTTCTAATCCGCAAACGAATGCGATCATCATAAGTTCCAAAGGAATGCTATTCATATGTCCCGCAAACGCACACTTGATGCCAAACAACCCATCAAAGAAACCATCCATTACATGACCCCCAATGGATATAAAACCCTTGCGGATGAACAGGATTATCTGGTGCATATCGAACGCCCAAAAATCACCGAGATCGTGTCATGGGCCGCGGGTAATGGCGATCGCAGCGAAAATGGCGATTATATCTATAACAAAAAACGCCTCCGTGAAATTGATGGCCGCCTGCGTTATCTCAAGAAAAAATTGGAAGACTGCAAAATTGTTGATCCCAAAGACCAACAAGGCTTAGAACGTATTTATTTTGGCGCAACCGTTACATACGCAAAATGCGACGACGAAGGAAACGAGAGCGAAATCACCGTGCATCTTGTCGGCATTGACGAAGCAGATTTTGACCCGAAAGATCCAACCAAGTGTAAGATCAACTGGCTCTCACCTGTCGGTAAAGCCCTTCAAAAAGCCGAAGAAGGAGACATCGTTAAGGTCAGAACCGAAGACGGCATTGAAGAGATCGAGGTTATAGAGATTCGCTATATCCTTGATTAATCCTTCTTCTCAACCGGAATAAGCACTTCATTGCGGCGTAAATTGGGCAATGTAAACGGCGCGTCATACCCTGCCTTTTTCACCGGCCCGACAACGACATATCCATTATCAATGATCCATTTTTCCAAAATATTGCGATGTTTCTCAACATTATCATCGCTCATACGGCCATTAAATGTGATCGCCGCAACTGTGTAATCTTTGATCTGATGCACGACGATATTCTCATCCGTCGGCGCGGGCGTTGTTTCGGCGGTAAAGGTATCGGGCATAACAAATGACATCATGCCGCCTTTGGCATTCATATCCATAAACACCGGCGCGGTCATCGGGATTTCCATTCCTTGTCCCTCATCCATAATCACGGGGGCGGTCATATCGATATCTTTTGAGTCGACATTATTGCCGGAGATATAGCCAAATAATTTGCGAAACGCCGAATTTTCACCACTGCCCATTGGCGTGGAGACTAAGATCATATGCGGATAATTGCGCACTTCAATGCGCGAATCTTGTGTATCTGTAACCACCTCATACGGCGCTGTTTCAACATCACTTTTACCCACAACACTGCACCCCGTAATTGTTAAAACTGCTAACCCTAAAACCAATGCTCTCATTTCACGCTCCTGTCTCTATATTTAACCTAAACCAAAGATTGAAAAAATCCAACACGATCCTATATTTCAAAAATGAACCTCATCCTTATTTTAGGCGACCAACTCAGCCATAACATTTCCAGCCTCGACAATATCGACGTCGAGAATGATGTTATTTTGATGTGCGAAGTCTGGGATGAGGCCACATATGTTAAACATCACAAAAAGAAAATCGCCTTTATCTTCTCCGCTATGCGCCACTTCGCAAAGGAGCTGGAGGAAAAAGGATATAGCGTCCATTACACGCAATTAGACGATCCTGATAATGCAGGTTCGTTCCTTGGTGAGGTTAAGCGTGCCATTAAAACGCATAAACCATCCAACATCATCGTGACCGAACCATCCGAGTATCGTGTTCTTGATGATATGCGCCAATGGGAAGACGATCTTGGCATTACCACCGAAATCCGCCCCGATCAGCGTTTCCTTGCGACGCATCAGGATTTTACGGAATGGGCAAAGGATCGCAAACAATTGCGCATGGAATATTTCTACCGCGAAATGCGCAAAAAATACAAAATCCTCGTCGATGAGGACGGCAAGCCCGAAGGCGGCGAATGGAATTACGACAGCGAAAACCGTAAACCGCCGAAAGATGGTCTCGATGTACCAAACACATACACCGCACAAACCGACGATATAACGGACGAAGTGATAAAACTGGTCGCAGAAAAATTCCCCGATCATTTCGGCGATTTGCACCCCTTTTATTTCGCCGTGACACGTGACCAAGCGCTGTACGCCCTCAACAAGTTTATTGATGAACGTCTTAAAAACTTTGGTGATTATCAAGATGCAATGGTTCAGGGCGAGCCATGGATGTATCACAGCCATATCAGCTTTTATATTAATATCGGCCTTCTCACCCCCCTCGAATGCTGCGAACGTGCGGAGGCCGCATATGCCGATGGCACTGCGCCCCTCAACGCGGTTGAGGGGTTTATTCGTCAAATCTTAGGATGGCGGGAATATGTACGCGGCATCTACTGGCTTAAAATGCCCGAATACGAAAACCTTAATCATCTCGGCGCTGATCGCGCGCTTCCCCATTTTTTCTGGGATGCAAACACCAAGATGAATTGTATGCGCCAATGTATCACCGAGACAAAAGAAAACGCGTACGCCCACCATATCCAACGTCTTATGATCCTCGGCAATTTTGCCCTCATTGCCGGCCTTAATCCCGATGAGGTCAATGAATGGTATATGATCGTTTATGCTGATGCTTATCAATGGGTGGAACTGCCCAATGTAACGGGCATGATCCTATTCGCCGATGGCGGATTGCTTGCCTCAAAACCCTATGCAGCCAGCGGATCATACATCAATAAAATGTCCGATTACTGCAAAAATTGCAGCTACGCCGTCACAAAGAAAAACGGCAAAGATGCATGCCCGTTTAATTATCTCTACTGGGATTTCATGCAACGCAACCAAGATAAACTTGAAGGCAATCCACGCTTAGGCTTTAGCTATAATACACTTTCCAAAATGTCGAATGAAAAAATCAAAGCCATTAAAGATGACAGCCAAAGATTTTTCAAAGAGATCAGCGATGGATCATAAAAATGGCGCATAAAAAAGACAACCTGCCCGAAAAAATCTGCCCCATTTGCAACCGCCCATTTACATGGCGCAAAAAATGGGAGAAGAATTGGGATGCGGTTAAATATTGTTCAAAAAGATGTGCAAACGAAAAAAGCCCCAAAGAATAAATCAAAGACAATAAGCGAGAGATAAAATGAAAATCCTAACCACCATCATAGCAACATTCACTCTTCTATCATTGCCCTATGTCGCGCATGCGAAATTAATGCAAACACATTTAAACGCACATCAATTCACGTTTGAAACCATTGATGGCGATGCTTTGCCCCTCGCTGATTATCAGGGCAAAGTTCTTTTGATCGTCAACACCGCATCACAATGCGGCTTCACAAAACAATACGCAGACCTTCAAATCCTGCACGACACATATAAAGACAAAGGCTTTAGCGTGATTGGCGTTCCATGTAATGATTTCGGCGGGCAAGAACCAGGCGATGAGCAAAAAATCAAAGAATTCGTCACCGAAAAATTTGGCATCACATTCCCCATGACCAAAAAATACAGCGTTAAAGGCGAAAACAGCCATCCATTTTTCGAATGGGCAAAAAATGAACGTAAAGACGGTACGCTCTTTTCAAACCCAAGCTGGAATTTCCACAAATACTTGATTGATCAAAACGGCGACCTCGTCAAAAGTTTTAGTTCATCAACAAATCCGAATGATCAAAAAATCCGCAGCGAAATTGACGCGCTTCTAAAAGATTAAAGCGCGCCTTTGGTGGTAGGAAGCTGATCCGCTGCGCGCGCATCGTTCTCAACCGCCATCCGCAATGCTTTCGCGCATGCCTTAAAGATGCTTTCAATAATGTGGTGATTATTCACACCATATTCGTTTTTCACATGCAACGTAATCCCCGCCGCCTGCGCAAACGCATTGAAAAATTCTTGGAACAATTCCGTATCCATCTCACCAAGCTTTTGAACACTAAATTCCGCCTGCCAAATCAAATAGGGACGATTAGATAGATCAAGCGCAACGCGGCTCAAAACCTCGTCCATCACCAATGTGAAATGCCCATAACGACGAATGCCACGCTTGTCACCAACCGCTTCCTTCACCGCTTGGCCCAACGTAATCCCAACATCTTCCGCCGTGTGGTGCCCGTCAATGTGCAAATCGCCATCCGCTTTAATCGTAATATCAATCAATGAATGCTTCGAAAGCTGCTCAAGCATGTGATCGAAAAATCCAATCCCTGTCGCGATATCACTCTCGCCCGTGCCATCCAGATTCACAGAAACCGAAACAGATGTCTCTTTGGTCTTGCGGCTGATCGTCGCCGTTCTGTTATTTTTTTCGCTCGCCATTATCTTAACGCTTTCATTTATTTATAAATTTGGTCATTCTTATGTCAGAATGAAACTAAAATCTACACTATTTCGAACGCTTTTGCCATGCTTGCTTGCCGTGATGGTCACGGGATGCGCCGAATTGGTTGTCAAACAAGTCGATTACGCACCAACCCTCGAAATCCCCCCACACGCCAGTCCAACCCCGATTGAATTTAAAAATTTCCGCGTCCTTCTTCCGCCCGGCACAGAAATCGGTTTCGAAAGCGGCGCTGGTCCAATGCTTTTGGGCGAATTCTGCTCATGGAACAATTACCCCGTCAGCCGCCGCGTTCTCAGCCGTAAATTCGAAAAACAATATCTCGACCTCGCCTTCGAAAACGCCCTCGAATCCCAAGGCTATGACGTGACCAATGATGTCGACCTTGAATTCCGCGCCGATGATGCCGCCCAGCGCGCCGAATATTTCATCTCCGCCAAAGTCATTGATGTCGACCTCGATCTCTGCCGCCGCGGACGCATCACCAGCGCCAATATCTTCAACTCCGCACCACGTGCCAAAGGCAAGCTTTACGCGAAGATTGAATGGAGCGTATATGACGCCCTTCGCCGCACAACCATCTACAAAACCACCACCGAAGGCTACACCCGCCGCGATTACCCAAACACCGAAGCCCTTGAGCTGCTCTTCATGGACGCCTTTGAAATGGCCGCACATAACCTCGGCGCGGATCAGGGATTTTACGATCTCCTCGTCCATGGCGAAAAACCCGAAACCATCTCAAACCGCCTATACAATCAAAAAATCGACGACGATTACCCCCGCAATTTTAACCCCGAAGAAGAGGTTGCAATCTCCGCGCCGCCGCTATCAAAAGCCCCATTTTCAGCCATCGCCCATGACGCCAGAAAAGTTGCCGTCCTCGTCCAAAAAAGCGGACATGGATCCGGCTTTTTCATCACAAAACAAGGACACATCCTCACCAATTACCACGTCGTCGGCGACGCCCGCCGCATGCGCATCGTCACGGGATTTCGCAAAACCGGAATCACCGCCGAAGTCCTGCGCGTTGACCGCGCCCGCGATGTCGCCCTTCTCAAGCTTGAGGAAATCCCCGACTGGCTGAACATAGACGACATCATGATCCGCCCCGTGCGCACAGATTGGCCCCGCGTCGGCGAAGATGTCTACGCAATCGGCGTCCCAAAAGACTGGAAAACCTTCCGCAACACCGTCACCAAAGGCATCGTCAGCGGTCACCGCCGATATAAACGCGTCGGCGCAATCCGCAGCAATTTCATTCAGGCCGACGTCGAAATCCACCCCGGCTCCTCCGGCGGCCCAATGCTGGACCAATACGGCAACCTCGTCGGGATCGCTGTCGAAGGCTACACCGCCGGCAGCGACAACGACCACAGCCCCGTCGGCATCGGCCTCAACCTCTTCATCCCCATCCAAGAAGCCTTGGATACCCTCAACATCTCATATGACGGACAGGAATAAACACACATGGAACTCATCATCGCCGCAGCCCTCCTCGCCTTTCTCGGCATTTTCGCCGGCTTTTCCGCTGGCCTCCTCGGCATCGGCGGCGGCGCAGTCCTCGTCCCCGGCCTCTATTACATCCTCAAGCATTTCGGCTTCAGCGACGTCGCAATGCATGTCGCCGTCGGCACCTCGCTCCTGACCATCATCTTCACCGGAACCTCCAGCGCCCTCGCCCATCATGGCCGCGGCGCAGTCGACGTGCCGATGCTCAAAAAATTCCTCCCCGGCGTGGTCATCGGCGTGATCGTCGGAACCTACCTCGCCGACCGCCTGCCCACCGAAGGCCTCAAAATCATCTTCGCAGGAAGCCAGCTCGCCTTCGGCACCTATATGATCCTGCGCACCAACAAAACCAACATCGTAGACACCCTGCCCAAACAACCATTTCTCAGCATCTTCGCCGCCCTCAACGCAGGACTAGCCACGATGATGGGCGTCGGCGGAGGCGTGCAAAACGTCACATTCATGACCATCTGCAACGTCCCCATCCACCGCGCAATCGCCACAGCCGCCGCAATCGGCCCATTCATCGCCGCCATCGGCGCCGCGGGCTTTGTTACAATCGGCCTAGACCACGCCGGCCTCCCGCCATACAGCCTCGGCTACATCAATTTCGCCGCCTTCGCCTGCATCATCGTCACCAGCATCGCCTGCGCACCATTAGGGGCAAAACTCGCCCACAACCTGCCCGTGCCGACCCTCAAGAAATATTTCGCCATCTTCATGCTCATCATCGCGGCGAAAATGCTCCTCGAGATCTTTACAGACTTCAAAATCATCAATTAACCCCCATTTTAACCATACTATAACTCCCTGTTATAAAACATAAATCCCTTTCCCACTCGGTTCGTTTGACACATTGACGGGGAGGGGGCGACCAAACCATTCCCCGCAAGCGCCAAGGCCGCAAAACAACAGGATATTATAGGATTTATTTCCTAAAAAGTAAAGATCAAACCCCAAATCCCATAAAACTTGCATTTTAATACGTAAATACCTATAACCGCGCTTATGGATAAACAATATTAATGGGAATTTCGTGATGGAGTTATCAAATTTTCGCAGACATTGGAGCAATAGCGCCGCTGGCGCATTGATGCTCGGCCTAACGAGCGCCACCGCAATCACCGCCTCCGCCCAACCCGCAAGCGCGCAACAGGCAGCATTCGAAAACGTCGCAACACAAGAACACCCCGCAATCGAGGCTCCCACCGCGGAGCGCCCCTATTATCTTGCAACATTCGATTCCGCTTTCAAAGCCGCCAACCCATCCATGACACCCGTTGGCATTGAGGGGCTTGATAAGGATAAATTAGTCGTTCTAAATTTTATATCTGAAGCCGATCAATTCTCAGAACTGCAAACACAAGTTTTACAAAACACGCTTCAGGTAATGGCTGGCCGTAGTCTAGATAAAGATTTAATGCTGGTGAATATCTCCGTCACAGACCCTAACGGTGAACCTGTATATGCAACAGCCTATCAAACATCTTATGAACAAAACACCCTTGCGGGTAAGACGGAGCATTTAGAAGAAAAGCAGCTTCCTTACGGGGCAGTTTACGGCACGCCACTATACACTTCAGAGGGCGATGTTTCACAACTATTCGATTTCGCACTCATGCATGATGTAAAGAACGCAGCGGAATTTGACGTGCGCGTTCAAACCATCGAAAATACGATTAAAATTCCCGTATTAGAATATAATAATCTACACGTGCACCGACAAAAACCAGAGCCAGACAATGATCCTAAAAGAGATTTAGATTAAAAATAAAACTGTTTTATACGTACAAGACATAACATTGCGCCTGCTCCCCTAAAACACTCAAAACCCGTCAAGGGATATATTTCATGCACAATAAGATATAGAAGTTGACGTTTTCATTTATTTCACACAAAGACTCTGGAAAACAATTTTCTTACAAAATTATGGAACCAAAACTTGCATTTCGATACGAAATGGCCTATAACTAACCTTAAGATTTAATTAATATTTATGGGAATTTCGTGATGGGTTTACCTAATTTTGCAAAAGATTGGAAATCAACAGCCGCAGCAGCAGTTATGCTCGGCATGTCTAGCGCTGTCGCACTCACCGGCTCCGCCCAACCCGCAAGCGCGCAACAAGCCACATTCCAGAGCGCGTCAATGACGCAACAAGAACACCCTGCAATACAGGCTCCCACCGCGGAGCGCCCCTATTACCTCGCTACATTCGATTCCGCATTCAAAGCCGCCAACCCATCCATGACACCCGTCAGTATTGAGGGGCTACACCCCGACAAAATGGTCGTGTTGAATTTTGGCGTAGAAGGCGAACGTTTTTCAGGCATACAAACTGAAATTTTAGAAACAGTCATCGCTGACCAAGCCCCTAACTCCCCAAAGGATATCTTACTTGTAAATATCTCTGTCGCAGATGCTGAAGATAATCCCCTCTACGCCAGCGCTTACAGAACATATTACGAGCAAAATACACTGGTTAATGGCACAGAAGCTTATCCAGATAGCTTGACTCCGTATGGAGCTATATACGGCGCTTCTCAAGATAAAATAGATGGTAACTTTGAACAACTATCAGATTTTTCGCTATTATATGGCGTAAATAACGAAGAATCGTTTCAAGAAAGCATTAAAACAGTTTATGGGTTAGTTATTATTGCTGTTAGCAGATATAATGAATTATTGAATGAAAATCCTGATGTTATCGCCAGTGCGGGCAGATCAATGGAACTTAATTAACCTTCAAAAGAAAATGAGAATTCATTTTTAGATGAAAAGGCATTTACGTCGGCAATTTGATTTTCACCTAAATATTTGTTTTCTTGAGCCTTAACGTCATCAGAAACATATTCCGACACGACACCCAGACTTTCAGATGCAACAGCAATATCAGCCTCAATCTCAACGGCCTTACCACTATCAATAGCTGCGGCCTCACTAATTTCCGCCTGCACATAATCAAGCGCCTCATTCGGCTCCAAATCCGCAGGAATTTCAATATCAAGATCAGGATTTTGCGTGAGCAGCAGATCAAGCGCAGGATGAACCTCATCAGGAGATTTACTACGCATCTCCATAATCTGCCTTGATATGCCATCATATCGGTTTAGGCGGCTTTCAATCTGTCTGCGCTCGTCCAAAAGATCATCATTGCGCTGCTTGGCAACCCTATACGCGGCAACAATTTGCCCATTATCAACCAGCTCTTGAATAATCTCGTTTTCTTGCCCTTGCAACTCACGATCACGATCCAGATTTTTCATCATCGCGTCATATTGATCCTGCGAAATATCACCCGCTTCAAGCTTTTCTTGATAAATCTTACGGATATAAGCCTGATACTCGGGCGAGTCTTCTGGCGGCAAGCCATTAAATTCTTCCTGCGTAAGATCATTGCGCAACATCGCCTCACGCGCTTCACGAAGCTCCTCACGTTCAGCTTGAATATCGGCAAGGCGATCCATCGTGTCTTGGATATCGTTCATCATCATCGTGGTTAGTAATTGATTTGTTCTGCGCACGCTATTCGATAAACCGCGCTCTTGACGTCCCGATAAATTTACATTAATTCCCGCGATAGCCATGTCATCGCTACCATCCATCATTGCGCGGATATACATGTTGTTTGAAAATATCTCTAATTTATCATGCGGAGAAAGGATCGCCCCCGCCTCGTTTATGAAATCCTGAAGCGCTAAAGGAAGCGCTGGCTGAGTCGCCACATTGTTAAAGGCCTGTCCTAAAGCCATGGTAATTCCCCTGTACACGTTTTGCCTTGCTCTACAACGGTTTCCCACCGCGTGGCACTGCTTATTATCCCGTTTGCTTTGGTCGGCACGTCTGTTTATAGTTTCGCGCACCTGTCCCAAAGACACCCCTATAATATTATGTAAACACTAATAAGCGGTTAACATTACTTAAAATTCGAAGTAATAGTTATAACCCTTGAAATAACGCGGTTTTCTGTGAAATAATAAGACTATAAGTTGTTGCTTATTACTTGAATACTATCATAGGTTGATTTATCGCAACCATTCCACGCACGCTTATATGAATGCCGCCCACACCATCAATACTTGACGATCCCACCACGAAAGCCCATATATGATGACATGACAGATCATCAAAATTACGCAAACGCGCAAAGATGGCGCGGCACCACAATCCTCTCCATCCGTAAAGGGGGTGACGTGATCATCGCCGGTGACGGGCAAGTCTCCATGGGGCAAACCGTCCTAAAGGGCAACGCACGTAAGGTCCGCCGCTTGGGCCGTGACAACGAAATTATCGCTGGCTTTGCCGGATCAACCGCCGATGCCTTCACCCTGTTTGAACGCCTTGAGGCAAAGCTTGAGGCGCATCCGGGGCAACTCACCCGCGCCTGTGTGGAGCTGGCCAAAGATTGGCGCACCGATAAATATCTACGCAAATTAGAGGCGCTCATGGCGGTCTGTGATAAGGACACCTCGCTCATCCTCACGGGCAACGGCGATGTGGTCGACCCACAAGACGGCATCATCGGCATCGGCTCCGGCGGCAATTACGCCCTCGCCGCCGCGCGCGCCCTGTATGATCAGGACTTAACCGCCGAGGAAATCGCCAGAAAATCCATGAAGGTCGCCGCCGATATCTGTGTCTACACCAACGAAAACCTAACGATTGAGACACTATAAGCGCAAATTGTGCTATCCTTTTGGCATGAACAAACTCTCTGCAATTCTCATCACTTTATTTGCGCTCATCGTCTGCACACCCGCGAGCGCCGCCGAAAAACCGCTGATCAATATCCTGTTCATCGGCAACAGCTACACATTCTATAATGACATGCCCTACATGCTGGAACAGCTGATCAATGACAGCAAACAAAGCCCCATTCGCGCCAATATAAAATCTGTCACAAAAGGCGGGGCATCAATTGAAACACATTGGAAGGACGGCCTAGCGAGCCGCGCCATCACCGACGGCACACAATGGCATTATGTTGTCCTACAAAATCAGAGCAATTGGGCGATGTATCCGCTTGATACAAAAAGCGGATATATCTATGGACGAAAATTTGCAGATCAAATAGCCAAAATCGGCGCTGTCCCGGTCATTTTTGCAACATGGCCAAAAGAATTAAACAGCGCGCATTATAACAACAATCAATATCTAAAAAATTTCGGCCACAGCTATAAATCACTGAATTACCACGCCAAAGAACTGGCGCGGCGCATTGACGCGCAAGTCGTTCCCGTCAATGACTATTGGGTAAAAACGCTTCAAGATTACGCCAATATTACATTATATGATAATGATGGCAGCCATCCCGCCCCCGCTGGTACGTATCTAGCCGCGCTCGCTTTTTACAAATTCTTCACCGGCGCGCCCCTTAAAACGCAAGACACGAAAATAAAAGGCATCAATGCAAAGACTGCAGCCACGTTACGCTACGCTGTCGCGTATCCCAGCAAATCGCATGCCCCTTGATTTTAGCATTCAAACGCTCTAAATCTGGCTCATGAGCAAAGTAAAATTAGTCCCCGAATTAGCATCCCTCACCCCACGCGAAATCGTATCCGAACTTGACCGCTTTATCATCGGCCAAAGCGATGCGAAAAAGGCCGTCGCCATTGCACTGCGCAATCGCTGGCGCCGCATGCAGCTTGAACCCGCATTGCAGGAAGAGGTCTACCCGAAAAACATTCTAATGATCGGGCCGACAGGCGTCGGTAAAACCGAAATCGCCCGCCGCCTTGCGAAACTGGCGCACGCCCCATTCGTTAAAGTTGAAGCCACCAAATTCACCGAAGTCGGCTATGTCGGCAAAGATGTAGAAGCGATCATCCGCGACCTCACCGAAGCCGCCATCCACATGACCAAGGAATCCCACCGCGTCACCGTAAAGGCTAAAGCCGAAATATACGCCGAAGAACGCGTCCTTGATGCTTTGGTGGGTGAAAGCGCAGGCGAAGGCACGCGCGATTCTTTCCGCAAAAAGCTACGCGCCGGTGAATTAAACGAACGTGAAATTGAAATCGATGTAGCCGATAACACAAACCCAATGGGCGACATGATGGACATCCCCGGTATGCCCGGCGCATCCATGGGCATGATCAATGTCGGCGATATGTTCGGCAAAGCCTTTGGCGAGCGCACCAAGAAAAAGAAGCTCAGCATTGAAGACAGCTATGAAATTCTAATCGCTGACGAAAGCGACAAATTGCTCGACGAAGATAAATTGGTGAGCGAGGCCCTAGAGCTGGTTCAGCAAAATGGCATCGTCTTTATTGATGAAATCGACAAGATCGCGGCCAATCGTGATGCACGCGGCGGTGATGTCTCCCGCGAGGGTGTGCAGCGCGATTTGTTGCCACTCATTGAGGGCACAACCGTCAACACCAAACACGGCATTGTCAAAACCGACCATATGCTCTTCATCGCCAGCGGCGCATTTCATTACGCAAAGCCATCCGACCTTTTGGCCGAACTCCAAGGACGCCTGCCAATTCGCGTGGAGCTTCGCGCCCTGACCGAAGATGATTTCAAGCGTATCTTAAAAGAAACCGAAGCCAGCCTGATCAAACAATATATCGCCCTGATCGGCACGGAAAAGGTCACGTTGAATTTCGCAGATGATGCGATTGATGAAATCGCCAAACTCTCATTCGAAGTCAACGAACAAGTCGAAAATATCGGCGCGCGTCGCCTTCATACCGTGATGGAAAAATTATTAGAAGAGATCAGCTTTAGCGCAACCGACCGCAGCGGCGAAACCATCGAAATCACCGCAGATTATGTACGAGAGCATGTCGGAGAATTGGTCAAAAACAACGATCTGAGTAAATTTATTTTATAATCCCATTACAATTTGTTGCCCACCAACACCCGGGACGCTCGGCAATAAACCAGTACGAGAAAAATCGGACACATCTTTAACCACACCGCTTATGCGAATAGCATAAGGATCATCAGGATGGCGCTGCGCATCAATGCCCATGACAATCGCATTATGGCGTGAAATACGCCCGCTATCATACAAACCCAAAACCTCAGCAGAGACGACCGCCGATACAGCTATACCATCAAACTCACCGCGAATATTAAAATAACCTTCATGCTGCCCCGATAATCTTGGATTATTCCAATCTAAAAAAACTGGCGCAATAAAATATCTGCTCTGCCCGCTTTCTAAGAGCCTTTCCAAATCCGCACGATCATTAAGACGAAGGTCAGACAAAAGCGTTTTATGCCCACCCTCTTTGATAATGACAGTGTTTTTTTCCTCATCGGATAGAGCGTTATACAATTCTTCTATATGCGAGATTGTCACGTATTTCGAAGCGGTCTTCTTAGAGGGTTTTTGCCCGCGCGGCGCAACGGATTGATGGAAACTTTGCTCAATATCCTCGCTGATTTTTGGATGTCTTAATCTCAACTCATGCAAATTATCACTGGCTCTGCGTTGCACGGGTATATTGTTTTTGCGCATCACTGCCTCTAGCGGGCTAAACAAATCACACTCAGGATCGCCATGCCAATTGCCCTTAGGCAATCGCCAATGCGTACGTTTTGGTTTAGTGTCAGGTGTATCATCGTTAGACACCCGATCGCGCTTTTCCGCCTTAACATGTTTTGCTTTTGCCAGGTCGCCGCAACATGGGCACGAAAACGCCCATTCTTTACGACGAAAACCGGACGCAGGATCCGCGCGCAAGCCCTCAACATCAGACGCAGAAAGCAACCTCTCTTCACCCGTTTCTAAATGCACGCCGCGCATGATAACCGCGCTGGGGTCATATATGTTTATGTCTTCTTCACCCGAAGCCATAACAATCTCCAAAAATTATAGCGCCACACTACAAAATAACCATAATTATGTCAATTAAATAAGCTTCCCGTTTTGTCCGAAATTTGCTATGTATAGTGCTATGAAATTATTCCTCTTCACACTCTTTGCCCTATCCGCCCTGATCGCATCACCAGCCAGCGCACAAACCAAACCCCAATTCGCATTTCCCGTTGATTGCACATTAGGCGAGGATTGTTGGACGGTGAATTATGTCGATGTTGATTCGCATCCCAAAAGCGCCCGTGATTTCACCTGCGCCAGCAAAACATATGAAGGCCATAAAGGCACAGATTTCGCCATTCGCTCACGCATTGAAATGGACGAAGGCGTGAACGTCCTCGCCGCGCGCTCGGGTAAAGTGCTGCGCCTACGTGATGGGGAAGATGACACGCCTAAAACAGAGGAACAATACCAAGCCATTCGCGATCAAAACAAAGATTGCGGCAATGGCATTATCCTTGATCACGGCAATGGCCTGCAAAGCTATTACTGCCACCTAAAGCAAGGGTCCATCAAACCCGCCATTGGAGATGAGGTGAAAAAAGGCGATGCCATCGCGCAGATCGGGCAATCAGGCTTCGCCGAATTTCCGCATCTGCATTTCACCGTGATCTGGGAAGGTGGGCAAATTGATCCCTATACCGGAAACTTAAAGGACGATGGATGCGGCAAATATAAAAACAACCTCTGGGAAGATGATCTCGCCTATGATCCATACGCCATTTTCGACGGTGGGTTTAGCTTATCGGTGCCTGATTTCAAGGCTATTGAAAGTGGGGAAATACACCCCAAAACACTCCCCAATCGTGGCGACGCCCTTGTCTATTGGGCCGCATTTTACCAAGCAACCGAAGGCGATGAAATTGTTTTAACAATTACCGATCCCGATGGAAATATATGGACGGAGCGCACCCATACAATCAAAGAATCACGCAAACGCCCCAGCTATTATTACACAGGGCGCAAACTCAATGACGCGGCGCTAAAACCCGGCGACTATAGCGGCACAATCACCTACACCAAAAAAGGCCACCCGCCCAAGAGCGTGACACATAAAGTCACCATCACTGACGGCGTAAATTAAACGCGATTGCGACGCAGATAAACATAGAGCGCGCCATCACCGCCATCTTTCGGACGCGCAGAAACCGCTTGAAGCACGAGGCCATCAAGCTCACTTTCGCGCAACCAAAGGGGAACATTTTGTTTTAAAACACCGGGCGTTCGGCCAAACCAATCATCACTGCGCCGACCTGTATTACCCTTGCCCGTCACCACCAAGACACAGCGATGCCCCGATGCGTGGCAATTGCGGATAAACCCGATCAATGCCTGACGCGCTGCGCCCTGATTCATGCCATGCAAATCAATCCACGCATCAATCGCAATCTCGCCGCGCTTAAGGCGTTTCATGGTATTGCGATCAATATCAACGCCGCGTTTGACGCCCGCCGTTTCTTTGGCAATCACCGGTGCGGCGTCACGGCGCGGTTTAGAAGCCTTTTTCTGTTTCACCTTCGCAGGCTTTTCCTCGTGAGGGCGCACATAACCGCGCCCCTCCATTGGCTTAACGTCACGCGTCATCTCTCGCCAAAGCTCAATATCTTCGGCGCTTAGCGCATTTTTTGAATCTGTTTCTTTGTTATCAGTCATAAATCGTATAAAATAGTATTTGAGCAATTTTAAAGGTGCCCGAGCCAACATGTATAAACCCCATGCTATTGTCATTGTTATTATAGGGCTTTTCAGCTTTATTCAAACCAGCTTCGCGCAAATTACAATTACCGGCGAAGAAAAGGCCGTCTTTGCGTACTTCAAATTGACCAATCAAATACCTGATTACGAGAAATGGATTAAAAATTCTGATCCCTATATCAATGGTCGCAAAGCAGAAAAGAGTAAAATCCTGACAGAAGAAAAAGAGCGCTTAAGCTGGGGCTTTGATCAATATAATGTTGAAAAAGATTTTATAAATCTACAGCGCCCCATACGTCTGACAACCTTTATCAATCAAGATGGCAAGCGCGTCATCGACACACGATTTATTGATGACCGCCATAACGAAACACCGTATTTCCCCATTTCATATGGCAAAGAATCCATCGCCTTTATCGTTGAGGAATTGGTAAATTACAAACAGATAGAACTCAAAGACGAAGAGATTCCAAAGGTTAAAGACTATTTTTATGATTCCGCCCCATATGAAGCCATGATCAACATCCGCATCAGGCCAATTTCTGCAGATGCAAAAAATAAACTCTTCGTCGATTACAAAGACCAATGGCTCATGCTCGGCGATATTGCATATTTAAAAATCGAATTTCGTGATGAATATAAATTAGAGGATGTCATTGTTTGGGACTACAACGCGCCATGGTATTTAGACGAATCACAAAAGGCGCTGCTTGAAATGTTTAAAAGCACCGAATAGTAAAATGGCACCATTTTTGCAAAATTACTCATAAGCACTATATAATAAAGGTGCGATGAGGAAAAAACGATGTTCACATCTATCGGCAATATATTAGGCGTCAAGCCCAGACACGCGGAGCAAAACGACACCCGTCAGGACATCCAACGCCATGACCCTGAATTTGAACGCCGCCGTAAAAAGAAACAAAAAGCCGAAGAAGAATTATTCGGCCAAGAAGACGGCGCGACGCTATCCATCGACGCACTCAGCGTATTCCTCAATAAATTCCTAAAAGAACTCAGCGATAAACAACCCAGCAAAGGCTTTAACGCAACCTCCAGCGGCCAAAGCGAAAACAAGACAGAACAAGCCGACAGCCCAAGCGCCGAACGCCCCGTATCCGGCAAAGCCGCACAAGCAGCGGGCGCATACCAGCATATGGCACAAAGGCAGCATGAAACGTCTATTTTAGGGGAGGTGAACGAAAACAACGCCGACCTCATTTCCTTAGACGCCGCAGAAATCCGCACCATTCACGCCATCTTAGAAGATTTAAAACTGTTGGAAGACAAAGATATCGAATATATTCACATTCAGCGCGCAGATAGCTTTCTCCAAAGTTTAGTGAACGCGGTCAACACCGTTAAATCTTCAAAGCTATTCAACACTTAAGAAATAGCCATCATCATTTGTTTTTAGAATGTGAGGGTTTGAGGGGTCGGTTTCAATTTTTTGCCGCAGGCGATAGATATGCGTCTCTAATGTATGCGTCTCAACGCCCTCAACATATTGCCAGACATCATCCAATAATTGATCCCGGCTCACCGCCCCGCCCCGTTTTTCCGCCAATATAACCAGCAACGCAATTTCCTTTTCCGTCAAACGAACAGGATCCGCATCCACGGACGCATAATAAACAGAAAGGCGCACATCAATATATCGCCCCCCACCGAGATCAATCGTCTCATCGCTGTCCCTCGGATATAAAACACCAAAAATACGATCCAACAACGCGCCAACACGAATCGGATGGGAAGGCATTATAACGGAAGAATTTTCCGCCTCCGGCACGTCTTTAACCACCTCAACACGCCGCGCCAAATCATACCGCGCAATCACGCCGCGGATCACCTTAGCCGCGAAGTCATTGGTTTCGATTACAAATATGGGACGCGGATCATTCATATCTATATCTATGCCTTGCTGGCACGGCATTTGCAAAGTTTATCAGATGATTGAAAGTTCCTTTAGCTCGCAAACCCAAACACATGCGCAAACCCAGCGCATTTTGACCTATGTGAAAAATGAACGCATGGGCGGTTTCGTGCCCAAATATGAAACCCGCACCATCGCAAAGCAGCAGGAAAGCAATAGCGTCGAAACACATATAATCGGCGCACAAGGGCAAGATAGCTTAAATCTCAATACCGCACAGTCGCAAGGCAAAGAGGAAGATCAATTTGGCTTTGGTGATATCTTGGACATGATGAATCCGCTGCAACATATTCCCATTGTCGGGCATATATACCGCGAGATAACCGGTGATCATATCAAACCTGCATCAAAAATAGTTGGCGGCGCAGCGTTTGGCGGCCCTATCGGCCTTGCTGGCGCTTTGATAGATATGGTTGTCGCCAATGAAACAGGCAACGATATGGCGGGCAACGCGATGCAATATGCCTTCAATAGAAACGCGCCCAAACCAACGCCGCAATTAGCGGCAAACGAATCACAGCTAAGCCCGGAAAAATCCATCGAAAACACCCTAGCCTCAATCCAAGATCAAGGCATGACCAGCGCATTGCTCGCCTTTTCTGATTTAGCTGTTAAAGAAGAACCAACAACAAACACTGAACAGCCCAAGAAAACAGGCCTTTACGCATTATAAATCATAATCACGTTCGCCAAACACCCCTGTCCCGACACGGATATAGGTTGCGCCCAGCGCAATGGCTTTTTCAAAATCACCCGACATCCCCATGCTGAGATCATCCAGCCCTAACGCGTGTGCGTATTTGCGCAATAAGGCAAAATGCACGCCCGGCGATTCATCAACAGGGGGAATGCACATCAATCCTTGGATATGCAACCCGCATTCACCATGCGCATAAGCATAAAAATCCGCAACATCGCGTGGAGCGATACCCGCTTTTTGATCTTCCTCGCCGGTATTAACCTGAATAAAGCAGGGCAATTGACGCCCCTGTTTTTCCATCTCATCCGCCAAAACCCGCGCCAATTTCTCACGATCGAGCGTTTCAATCACATCGAATAGCGCAACCGCGTCTTTTGCCTTGTTGCTTTGCAAGGGGCCAATCAAATGAAGACGAAGGTCGGGATACTGCGCGCGCCGATGTGCCCAGCGTGTCTGCGCCTCCTGCACACGGTTTTCCCCGTATTGGCGATGCCCCGCATCAAGCGCCTCTTGTATACGTGCATCGGGTTGTTTTTTGCTCACCGCAACCAGATTCACATCGGCAACATCACGCGCGGAAAAATCCGCCGCCTCCGCCATTTGTTTTTCAATTGCTTGAAGATTTTCTGAAACACTCATGCGTATTTATATACACCCATAGCGCCCATAAAAAAAGAGGCGCCAAAAGCGCCCCTTTAAAATTCTTAATTGGTAAAATTAGGTTCGATTAGAACTTAACTTGTGTACCCAATGTTACGTATGTAGCGTCAGCATCTGCACCAGCTGCATTTTCATGCTCAATATAGCCGATAGAACCGCGGAATGTCATGCCTGGGCCATATGTATAAACAGCACCAGCTGAATAACGGTCTGTCTCAAGGCCATCAACTGCAAATGTGTTCTCTTGTGTGAAGTATGATGCACCAAGTTTGAAAGGACCAGTTGTGTAGTCAGCACCAACAACCCATGTCTCTTCATCAACGTCATCGTTAGAAGTGAGGTCAGCACCATTGTCTTCAGTGTAGATAGCACCAAGGCCGAATGGACCCATGTCGAGGTCAAGACCAGCATTCCATGCTTTACGGTCATCAGCGTTAGCTGCTGTTTCGTTTTCGTTCTCTACGAGAGCGTAACCAGCACCAGCAATAACACCAACATTGTTGAATTGACCTTCATAACGAACAGCAAGTTCGTATGCAGCGCCAGCCGTGTCAGCTACGTCATCAGTACCAATACCACCTTTATCTGATGCATCATCAGAGTCAGGAGAGAAAGTTGCACCGATTTGGAAACCGCTAAGGATAGGTGACAAGTAAGTGATTTTGTCATCTTTACCTGTGATGTCCATATCGTAATCGATACCAGAAGCAACACCAGTTACGCCAGCAAGACCAAGAACACCGTAGTTTACTGGTTGTACATATTGACGAACACCGTCAATGTTTGAATCTGCAGAAGGAGCAGCAACTTGTAGCAAGTAACCAGCACCGTCTTCAGCACCAACATTGAAACGACCCCAGTTGCCTGAGAAGTAAAGATATGATTCTTCAACTTCTGTAGAATCTTCGCCATCAGCTTCAAGTTCGAAATGTGCACCAACTGTAAGACCATTGTCCAAAGTTGTTTCGCCACCAAGGTGGATTTCTGTTTCACGGATCATGTCGAAGTCATTAACTTCGCCATTATTTTCGTCTTGGTCAACATATGCGCCATAGGCTTTCAAGTAACCGCCGAGTTCAAGTTCAACTTGAGCATTTGCTGGTGTAGCGGCAAAAGCCAAACCACAAGCAGCTGTAGTCAAAAGTAGTTTTTTCATTATCATTCCTCCAATAAATTTGATGATAACCGTTAAAAGGGTGCCCTAAGAAATAGGAACACCCTTAATAAGCCTGAAACGCATCCTGTCTTCAACGTCATAAAATTGATTTCAATTATTTTTTAAAAGCCTGTTGCAAATGTGCAACACATGAAAATCTCGTTGAGACCCCCATAAAGCCATGCTATTACTTTTACAGCTTAACGAAACAGGTATAAATCATGCGCCTTACAAAACGAATAACTCTTTCTCTCTTATCATGCTCAACCGTGCTTGCGCTATCCGCCTGCGCAGAAAACAGCATAAAAAGCGAAGCGAAATATCCAACCGGCGCTGACCGCACCTCGAATAGCGGCAACGACATCTACGAAAAACCAGAGAGCATTTTCGGTGAAGGCGGTATTTTCGGCTCGAGAAAGAAAAATGACGAAAACAACAATTCCGGCATCGCCGTCAACAGCTTCCTATGGCGCGCGTCTTTGGACACCGTATCCTTCATGCCCCTCGCCAGTGCCGACCCATTCGGCGGTGTGATCCTCACCGATTGGTACACACCACCAGAGACCGAAGGCGAACGCTTTAAGATTAATGTCTTTATATTGTCACGTGAATTGCGCTCCGACGGTGTGCGCGTGCGTGCGTTCAAACAAAACTTTGTAAGCGGAAAATGGGTCGATGCCGAAGCAACCCCAGAAACCGCGCGTCAATTGGAAGACACAATCCTAACCCGCGCACGTCAGCTACGCGTCGCACAATTGGATTAATTACCATCCATGACAGAGCGTTATAATATAAAAGATTGCGAAGCCAAATGGCGCGCAAAGTGGACCGAAACCGATTGCTTTAAGGCAACCGAAACCTCCGACCGTGAAAAATACTACGTCCTGGAGATGTTCCCCTACCCAAGCGGACGCATCCATGTCGGCCATGTGCGCAATTACACGCTCGGCGATGTCGTCGCCCGTTACCGCCGTGCCAGCGGGTATAACGTCCTAAGACCAATGGGATGGGATGCTTTTGGTTTGCCCGCGGAAAATGCAGCCATCGAACGCGGTGTGCATCCGGCGAAATGGACAATCTCGAATACAACGGAAATGCGTGAGCAACTCAAATCCATGGGCCTCGCCATTGATTGGGATCGCGAGATCACAACCTGCACCCCCGAATATTACCGCCACGAACAAAAAATGTTCCTCGACTTCCTTAAGCGCGGAATTGCGTACCGCAAAGAATCCGTCGTCAACTGGGACCCTGTCGATAATACCGTCCTCGCCAATGAACAAGTCGTTGACGGCAAAGGTTGGCGCACAGGCGCGCCCGTGGAGCGTAAAAGCCTTAATCAATGGTTCCTGAAAATCACCGATTATGCCGACGACCTATTAGAAGGTCTTGAAACACTCGATCGCTGGCCGGAAAAAGTCCGCACCATGCAATCCAACTGGATCGGCAAATCCGAGGGCTTGCACCTCACGCTTGATATCGCAGGCAGCGACGAAACCCTTAAAATCTACACCACCCGCCCCGATACAATCTTTGGCGCAAGCTTTGCGGCCATTGCCGCCGATCATCCGTTGGCCAAGAAACTCGCAGGGGACAAAGACGGCTTTGGCGAATTTATCAAACAATGCCAAGCCACCGGCACAAGCGAAGCCGCCATCGAACAAGCCGAAAAGCTCGGCTTTGATACGGGCTATACGGTGCAACACCCATTCTTAAGCGATGTTCAGCTTCCGCTCTATATCGCCAATTTCATCCTCATGGATTACGGCACAGGCGCAATATACGGCGTGCCCGCCCATGACCAGCGCGACTTTGACTTCGCCAAGAAATACGATCTGCCGATCAAACAGGTCATATCACCGCCCGCCTACGCAAATTCCGACATTCCGGAACACCCTGTTGAGGAACAACACGCCATGCAGGAAGCCTATTCCGGCACAGGCACATTGATTAATTCCGACTTTTTAAACGGCCTAGAGATCGACGCGGCGAAAGCCGAGATCATCAAACGGTGCGAGGCAATGAATATAGGCGAGGGCACAACACAATATCGCCTACGCGATTGGGGCATTAGCCGCCAACGCTATTGGGGCTGCCCCATTCCAATCATCTATTGCGATGATTGCGGCGCGGTTCCCGTCCCCGAAGATCAGCTTCCCGTCACGCTGCCCGAAGATATCTCTTTCGACAAACCCGGCAACCCACTGGAACACCACCCCAGATGGAAACACACGACATGTCCAACATGTTCAAACCCCGCCCGCCGCGAGACAGACACATTCGACACATTCTTCGAAAGCAGTTGGTATCAATTCCGCTATTGCGATCCGCATAATGAAACCCTGCCCGTGGGCAAGGACAAGGCCGATTACTGGATGCCCAATGGCGGCGGCGTCGATCAATATATCGGCGGCGTTGAACATGCCGTCCTTCACCTTTTATATGCGCGCTTTTTCACACGCGCGATGAAAACCTGTGGCTACGTGAATTGCGAAGAACCATTCAAAGGGTTGTTCACACAAGGAATGGTCACGCATGAAACATACCAAGACGCCAACGGCAAATGGCTGTTTCCCAGTGAATATGAGCAATTAAGCGATCAATCATCCGCCAAAGTCGGCCCATCCATTAAAATGTCCAAATCCAAAAAGAACGTCATCGACCCCGAAGACATTCTAGGCACCTATGGCGCAGATGCGGCGCGCCTTTTCATCCTCTCCGATTCCCCGCCCGAGCGCGATTTGGAATGGACGGAAAGCGGCATTGAGGGCGCATGGAAATTCGTCAACAAGCTCCACCGCATGATCACACAACACATTGAGAGCCTTCCCCCGATCAACGCGCCGGAGCCAAGCGATCTTTCCGCTGGTGCAAAAGACATACGCAGCGCGGCACATAAAGCCATTATCGGCGTTGCCAAATCCATTGACGATTTCGCCATGAACAAGGCCGTCGCCCAAATTCGCGAGCTATCAAACACAATCTCAAGCTTTTCACCACAAACCGAAAGCGATCATTGGGCATTGCGCCAATCCTTTGAAATCCTCATCAAGATTTTCAACCCCGTTATGCCACACCTCGCCGAAGAGCTTTGGTCACAATTGGGTCATGAAACATTGCTCACCAATGAGCCATGGCCTGTCGCTGATGAAAGCCTTCTGACCACCGACACCATCACAATCGGTGTTCAGGTCAACGGCAAAATGCGCGCAAAAATTGACATCGCCCCCGATGCAAACGAAGACACGGCCCGCGCCGCCGCGCTCGAGCAAGAAAACGTTGTCCGCGCCATAGACGGCAAAGCCATCCGCAAATTCATCTATGTCCCCGGCAAGATCGTAAATGTAGTGGCCGGATGATACATTTTATCATCCCAAAGCACATCAGATGAGCACGCCACTATCTTTACGATCGAAGATAATGACAATATAAGTGAATAGATTATATACTGCTGCTAGTCAGCGCCCATACAATGATTGAATAAGATATAAAATGAAAATACTAACGCTCTTTGCCCTGCTCCTTCTCACCGCATGCGGTTTTCAACCTGTTTACGGCGTAAACAAATACACAGCAATCGGCGCAGAAACAAAGTTTAGACAGGTCGCACTCAGCAATATCCCCGATCGTGAGGGACAATTTTTACGCAACGAACTGATCGACAACCTCTATCGCAACGGCAGCGCAGAGCAAAAAACATATAAGCTAGATGTAGCCCCAATTAAGGAAACATTGAGAGAGCTGGACATCACAATTGATTCAGACACAACCCGCGCGCAATTACGCCTAGAAACGCTAATAACACTCACCAATACCCAAACAGGAGAGACTCTCCTTAAGCGTCAATTACAATCCATCGCCAGTTTCAACGTCCTTGGAAGCGAGTTTACCAACCGCATATCCGAACAATCAACCAGAGAAAACGTACTCAAAGACCTCGCACGTCAAATTGAGCTTCAACTCTCGCTTTATTTCAAACGCACCGATTAAAAATCATATTTTTTCTCATCGACGCATTTGCCAAACACAGGGAAGAGGCCTAATTTAAAATAATGTCAGAAGTAAACGCAAACGATCTCCGCATCATAAACACCATCGACGATGTCATTCACACCTATAAGGGCGCGGGTGAAAACGCAATGACCGGTATCGAGGTCGAGCTTGCCTATTTCGATCCCAAAACGCCCGATTTGGCAACAATGACAGTTGCCCAAAACGAAGCGGTCAAAAACGCCACAAACACCGAATGTTGCGGAGATTTCGCCCGCAACGAGCCAACATCCGAAATGCTGGAAATCGGCAGTGATCCAGGGCGCCCAGAGCATTTAAAAGAAATCATCGAGGACACCAACGCCAAAATCGACTGCCTCACACAAAAAGCCGCAAATCACGGCCTTAAACGCTCATATTTCCAAGACCTCCCCAATAAAACCGCTCAACAATTATTAGAAAATGTTGTCCCCGTTGAGCGCTACCAAGCGTTCTTCGCCCCACCGCGCGCCGACATGACCAGCGTCGCCGCCTATTTCTCGGTATGCAAATCCAACCAAGTCTCGGTCAGCTACCATGATACCGACCATATGTTGGCAAATTTACGCCGCCTATACGCGCTAGCACCCGCAATCTTCATGCTGACCGATAATGGCTCAGGATTCGATGAGGCGGAGCCATTTAGCGGACATGCCGGCATGCGCCATCGCGCCGCCCTTGGGGATCGCGGCGGCTGCCCCGATTATATATTCAGCGCAAAAACGGGTGACGAATATATCCAAAATCATGTTGACGCGGTGATGAATAACAAACTTTTCGTATATTATGACAACGAAGGAAAACTCATCCGCCTGCCCAGTGGGCAATGGGAAAGCTTTAACTCGCTCCGCTCAAAGGGGTTAAACACCGCCACAAATTACTATTTCTCCGAAAGCATATTATGGCCAGATGTCAAAGTTGCCGCCCTTAAGAACAAAAATGACGAAGTCATCAACCACCGTTACGAAGCCCGCATGATCGGCGTCGGTGTTCATCAACATGTCAGCGCATTGCTCATCGTCGCAGGATTGGCGTTCAGCAATAGCTTCGCCGAGCAAACCGACCAACTCCTTGCAGAATTCGGCTTTAACTGGCAAGACCCGCATGCCACCAAAACCAACCTTTTAAATGCATATAAAGCCGCGCGCGAACATGACGGGCACTTCCTCGACATTGCCTATGGAAACGCACAAATGATTGATTTCACTACGAAATTTGCAGATCTAATCGAAAATGCTTATGTCGGATCAGAGATGGAAGAAGAAACAATGCCCATCACCGCCATCGCCAGAACAGGATGCACAGACGCAAAAATCAACCGTCAATTATTCACATCCCTTGATGAGGCCATCGCATTCCAGCGCGACTATGATCCCGCCATCTTCAGCGACACCAATACATGCGCCCATCTGCTCTTCAAAGATCAACTAGAGAAAAGCGAATATACCGGAAACAGGGTACAAATGCCTTGCGGTCGATAATCCAAATTGTCGTCTTGGCGCAAATATCCTAAACTATTCCCATGAAGCTTGCGTTTAGAGACATCGAACCTTTCGTAAAAAAGCCAAATCCCGCCGCGCGTGTGATTTTGGTCTATGGCCCCGATTCGGGGCTGATGAAAGAACGCGCAAAGACCATGGGGCTGTCCATTGTCGATGACATCAACGACCCGTTCAACGCCGTCACAATCTCCACCAGCCAACTGAGCGATGATCCCGCCCGCCTCAGCGACGAAGCAAATGCGATGTCCATGATGGGCGGTCAACGCCTCATTCGCGTAGAAGACGCAAGCGACAAGCTCACCACCTACATAAAAGCCTATCTTGAATCGCCCAATGACAGCGCGCTCATCATTCTAGAGGCAGGAGAATTAGGGCCGCGCAGCTCTTTGCGCAAACTCTGTGAAAAAGAAAACAACGCCGCCGCAATCCCTTGCTATGTTGAAGATGAGCGCGATTTATCCCGCCTCATCCGTGAAACTGTTCAGGGCGCAAATTTAGGCATTGAACCTGACGCAGTCGGATGGCTCGCCACGAATATCAGCGGAAACCGCCAAAAAGCACGCAGCGAACTTGATAAACTCATCACCTATAAAGGCAAAGACCATAGCCCGGTCACATTGGCCGAAGCCATGCAAGCCTGCGGTGAGAGCGGCGCAGCAGCGCTAGATGAATTTGTATACGCCGTTGCAGGCAGCCAAAGCGAAAAAGCATTACGACTTTTAGCGCAAATCAATGAGGAGGGGATTGTCTTCATGGTAACACTGCGCTCCCTGCAAAACCATTTTCGAAAACTGCATCTCACCCGCGCGGCCATGGAACAAGGCGAGGCGGTTGAAATCGCCATGAAGAAACTGCAACCGCCGATCTTCTTTAAACAACAAAACGCCTTTAAAGCGCAAATCAATCGCTTCTCTTTAAACGCGCTATCACAAATTCTTGATCGCCTCAACACGCTTGAGAGCCAGTGCAAACAAACAGGAGCACCCGTTGAAACGCTATGCGCGCAAACGGTGCTCGGCATATCCATGATGAAAAGAACGGCTTAAACCTCAGCCAGTCAGACGCGATCCCGAAAAATGGGACAAACGCTGCAAAAGCTCATCCAATTGATCCAAGGATTTGAAGTCAATCGTAAGCTTTCCAGCCTGCCCATTTGGGCTGTCAATGGACACATTCATGCCAATCGCATTCGAAACCTCGGATTCAAGCGCAACCGTATCCGCGTCTTTGCCTGTTTTGGCGCTCTTTTGAGCAGATTTGCTGCTGGATTTTGCTTTTTGCGGCTTGCCACTCACATCATTGGCGAGCCGCTCAGTCTCACGCACGCTTAATTTCTTCGACAACACCTGTTTCGCAAGGTCAACTGGATTTTCCGCGGTAATCAATGCCCGCGCATGCCCCATAGAAAGCCCGTTATCAGCCACCATTTCCTGAACTGCTGGGGGAAGATTAAGCAAACGCACCATATTTGCGATATGAGAACGCGATTTGCCCATCGATTCGGCTAATTTTTCCTGTGTGTGCCCAAAATCTTGCAGCAATTTCTGATAGCCAAGCGCTTCATCGATCGGATTAAGGTCTTCGCGCTGTAAATTCTCGATCAGCGCAATCTCTAAGGCCTCTGTATCACCCAAATCAAGGATAATAACGGGAACTTCGTGTAATTGCGCCTTTTGTGCCGCTCTCCAACGACGTTCACCACCGATAATTTCGAATTGCCCCTCATGATTGGGGTCTTTTCTAACCAATAATGGCTGTAAAATACCGTGTTGTTCGATGGATTCGGCAAGCTCTTTTATGCTCGCATCATCGAAAACATGGCGAGGCTGCAAAGCGCTAGGATGCAACAACTCAACGCCAACCGTGTCGCGCTTACCACCCGACGGGGTTTGGCCAGAGGAATCGGGCTGATCAAAGCCTGTTTCTTCATCTTCAAACAATGCATTTAATCCGCGACCTAAACCGCGTGTTTTTGGATTTGGTTCATCAACCATCTCTTAAATCCTTCTTATTTAAGCTGCGTTAATCGCGGCGCGTTGCTTTTTATACTGTTTCTCACGTTTGATAATCTCACTCGCAAGCTTGATATAAGCTTGTGATCCGCTCGATTTCATATCATACACAATCGCAGGCAATCCAAATGATGGTGCTTCCGATAAACGTACATTGCGCGGAATGACTGTCTTATAAACTTTATCACCAAAATGCCCGCGCACATCGTTCTCGACCTGCGCCGTCAGATTATTACGTTGATCATACATAGTCAAAACGACACCATGAATATCAAGCCCCGCATTAAACGAACGGCGAACTCGCTCAACAGTCTTCGTTAGATGCGACAATCCTTCCAATGCATAAAACTCACACTGAAGCGGAACAAGAACGGAATCAACCGCAACCAAGGCATTCAGCGTCAGCAAGTTCAAAGAAGGAGGACAATCCAAAATCACATAATCATACGGCATAGGCTTGCGCAAAGCTTGACGCAGACGATATTCACGATCCTGCGCCGTCACAAGCTCAATTTCCGCACCGGACAAGTGAATAGAAGAGGGAACAACCGATAAACGCGGCACTTTTGTCGCCACGGCCGCCTCATACACTTCGCAATCACCAAACAAAACATCATATGAAGAGCTACGAATAACAGAACGACGTACGCCAAGACCAGTGGACGCATTGCCCTGCGGATCGAGATCAACAAGCAAAACGCGCTGCCCAATCGCCGCCAAAGCCGTAGCAAGATTAATCGCTGTCGTTGTTTTACCAACCCCGCCTTTTTGGTTCGCAATCGCCAATAAGCGTGGCTGCTTCATAACTTTTTGAGACGCAAGTACGGGGGAGGAAGCCATAGAGAAAAGCCTTATCTGATAACGTTTTAGGATAAGGATATAATGCAAAAATGATGAGATTTATTCAAGTGTACGCGCACAAAAACAGACTCTTATACACATATGAATTTACGCTTTCAAAGCAACATTCGAGATCAAAACAATCGAAGCAAGAGGGCTGGTGACGCTGGCTGTACGCTCAGCGCTAAAATCATAAAACACACGCGCCTCATCTATTTCCTGCTGTACATTCTCACCTTTGAGCAACAAAAGCTTTAGCGCAGGATGCGTCGCTATAAGGGGCGCGGCAAAATCCAAAAGGATCTTTACTGGCTTTAAAGCGCGCGCCGTAATAACATCCGGCACATCTTCACATGCTGCAACAACATCCTCAATACGCGCATTTTCGACTCGCATCGTTGCAGATGTTTCACGTGAAACAGTTTTAATAAACTGGCATTTACGCTGATCCGACTCAACCAGTGTAAAAGAAATCTCAGGACGCATAATCGCCAAAACCGCGCCAGGAAAGCCAGCACCACTCCCCCAATCCATGACTGATTTAACATCTTCGCAAATATAACGTGACAATTGCGCCGAATCAGCAAAATGGCGCTCGCCAGATTCCTGCAATGTTTTCGGACTTACAAGATTAATCGCCTTTTGCCATTTGAACAAAAGCTTTTGATAGTGCTCTAACCTCTCCAATGATTCACGTGAAACATTGATATCGTAATGATCAGGCCACATGACGAGATTTTCCACCTTTATTCGGCTTGCGCTTTACATGCCGCAACAACGCAACAACGGCGGCAGGCGTAACACCCGGAATACGTGAAGCCGCCCCAAGCGTTTCTGGACGCGCCATCTCTAATTTCTGACGCACCTCGTTGGACAATGACCCCACTTGTGCGTAATCAAAATCGACAGGCAATTGCAAGGTTTCATCTTTTCTGAACGCGGCAATGTCGGCGTCATGGCGATCCATATACCCCGCATAAAGTGCGTCACATTCAATCTGCTCCCGAACAACCGGGCCAATCGATTCAAGTTCTGGCCACACGGCTTGTAACTGCTCCCAATCAATATCAGGGTAAGCAAGTAAATCAGATACATTGCGACGAACGCCATCTTTACTCACGCCAATACCATGTGCCTCTAGCTCATTCGGCGTCGCAATCAAACGCCCAGCCAAAGCACGCCCGGCCGACAAACGCTCAGCTTTATCACGCCACGCCTCAAGACGCTCATCGCCAACACACCCAATTTCAATCCCACGCTCCGTCAATCTCTGATCCGCATTATCAGCGCGCAAGCGCAAACGATATTCGGCACGACTTGTAAACATGCGATATGGCTCAGGCGCGCCGCGCGTGATCAAATCGTCGATTAGGACGCCGATATAGGCTTCTGCCCGGTCTAATTGGAACGAGCTCGATCTCTCAGCCGATGTTTCACGTGAAACAATTCGATTCGCGGCGTTTTGTTTGTCGCAATCAAATGACAAAAGCGCGGCGTTAATACCCGCCATCAACCCTTGCGCACCAGCTTCTTCATACCCAGTCGTGCCATTAATCTGTCCTGCAAGGAAAAGGCCGCCGACGCGCTTACTCTCTAATGTGTATTTCAAATCACGCGGATCGCAATAATCATATTCAATTGCGTAACCCCATTCAAAAACCTCAACATTTTCTAGACCCTTAATACTTTTGATATACTGCTCCTGCACATCAATCGGCAGAGATGTGGAAATGCCGTTCGGATAGACGGTATGATCATCCAAACCCTCTGGCTCCAAGAAAATCTGGTGGCGGGATTTATCAGCGAAGCGATGAACCTTATCCTCAATAGACGGACAATAACGAGGGCCAGTGCCTTCAATTTTCCCCGAATACATCGCTGAGCGATGAATATTGTCAGCAATGATCTTATGCGTATTTTCATTCGTATATGTTATGTGACATGAAATCTGCGGCACTTCGATCTTATCGGTAAGATAAGAAAACGGAATGGGGTGCGCATCTGCTTCCTGAGATTCCAAAACATCCCAATCAATAGTACGCGCATCAAGACGGGCAGGGGTTCCTGTTTTCAAGCGACCCAATGGAAACCCGAGGCGATCAAGCGTCTCTGCCAAACCAATAGCAGGGGCCTCAACGCCGCCCTCTTCTTTAACCCGCCCTGCAGGAATAGTTTCCTCACCGCGGTGAATAAGCCCGCGCAAAAATGTACCAGTCGTCAGCACGATCGCGCGCGCATTAATCTCGCGTCCATCCTCTAATCGCAAACCCGTTATCGCAGTATCATCATTCAATATAAGATCATCCGCACCACCCTCAACAAGCGTAAGGTTAGGGTAATCATTCAAAATCTCCTGCATCGCCTCGCGGTATAATTTGCGATCTGCTTGAGCGCGTGGCCCACGAACAGCAGGCCCTTTCGACGCATTGAGCATACGAAACTGAATACCCGCACGGTCAATCACACGCCCCATAAGCCCATCAAGCGCATCAATTTCACGCACCAAATGCCCCTTACCTAGCCCGCCTATCGCAGGGTTACAAGACATCACGCCAATCTTCGTCAAATCATGGGTCAACAACGCCGTCTTCGCGCCCATCCGCGCGGACGCCGCCGCCGCCTCACACCCCGCATGGCCGCCGCCGACAACAATAACGTCAAAATCTGGATTTACATCTTTATTCATAGCGGCTTTATACATCTTTTATATCTAAAAATACAGAGAATATTTTTCTGGAAAATAGAGTTGAATAATTTATTCACTGCGTATACATGTCATATATGAATATGTATTCACCAAAAGTAAAGTTCCGACGTGAGTTTTTGAGTGCAGCCGAAAAAGCTGCCGCTAATGCTGAACACATTCAGCAATTACGAGAAGCAAAAACGGCATTACAGCAAGACTTTATTAAAGAATTTGGGCCCGATGCATTTAAGAAATACTATCTTGGTGAAATTAAAAAAGCTGTTCACGAAGATTACGAATATTTTGAAAGCAATGACGGCAGCGAAGACCCGACTATAATTGCTAAAGCCCCGACAATAGAAAAAGCCCATTTTAATATCCACTTTCCGCATGAAGACATAGCAGATGAATTCGGTATTAATTTCGTAACACTACACGGCCCTACATTTTATCCATATTTTATGGCCGCTGCTATGCATCAATTAACTGGTGAACATGTTTACGATGAACTTGCAGGAGATATGCTCGAAGAAATAGAAATTGCTCTTCAAGAAAACATAAGAGAAGGGCACGATGAATTATCTGGTAGAGATTTCGGTCCTTTAACAAAAGGGGAGATAGACTTTATTATCGATGCATTATCTTCCTCAATAACATGCATGCTTCAGCACAGAAGACCAAATTCACTCCGTTTATCAGATACAATAGACCCCAATGATGAAAGTGAAAATCCTGGTCCACGACCAGAATAAATAATAAAAATCACTTCCCGATACAAAAATCGCGAAATACCACATCAAGCAAATCTTCAACATCAACACGCCCAGTAATGCGCCCCAAACTGCGAATGGCGAGGCGTAAATCTTCCGCACATAATTCCGGCATATCCGCGCGCAATGCACGCGCCAAACTATCTTGCGCATCGCTCAAAGCCGCGCGATGACGCTCACGCGTCAGGGCAGGGGTCTCCTGTAGGCCGACCATGTCTTCGATACGGCGTGTTAGCGCAGATATAAGGACGTCAATTCCATCCCCGCTTTTCACCGACACCTCAAACCCGCCGCCCAAAGGGGTTTGCATCTTTTTATCATCACATTTATTCACAACAATACATGAATGATCATCAACCAGCGCAAGCGTACCCGCATCTGCCTCTGTCTGACTGCCGTCGAACATAAGCAGCTTAATATCTGCATTCTCCGCCAATGCCAAGGCGCGGCGGATGCCCTCACCTTCAACAATATCCTGCGCATCACTACCAAGCTGTTCAGGACGCAGCCCCGCTGTATCAGACAAAACAACAGGATATCCGCCCAAATCAAGATGCACATCAATCACATCGCGCGTCGTCCCCGCCATATCCGACACAATCGCCGCATCCCGCTTGGCAAGAAGATTAAGCAAAGACGATTTACCAGCATTCGGCGCGCCGATAATCACAATCTTTACACCATCACGAAGCCGCTCACCACGACGATTATCATTCAAATGCGCGGCAATATCATCGCGCAAAGCCTCAACGCGCGGCAATAATATCGGTAATATCCCCTCTGGCATATCTTCGTCGGGAAACTCAATATCCGCCTCAATATGCGCAAGCATCTTTTTTAAATCCTCTGTCCAACCCTCATACAGGGAGGACAAAGCCCCGCCAATTTGCGCTAACGCTTGCGTCTTTTGTACCTGCGTTTCCGCATCAATCAAATCGGCGACGGCCTCGGCTTCAGTCAAATCCATCTTACCGTTTTCAAATGCGCGGCGCGTAAATTCCCCCGGCTCCGCCATGCGATGCCCATCACATCCACGCAAGTATTCCATCATCGCATCAACCACAGCCCGCCCGCCATGAAGATGATATTCAACCAAATCCTCACCCGTATAACTGGCCGGATTGGCGAAATAAAGCACGATCGCTTTATCAATTGTTTCACGTGAAACAGGGGCCTTAAGATGGCGCAAACTCGCCACACGCGGCTCTATAGGGGAAGGGGACAGCGCTTTAAGACTCGCAAGACAATGCGACCCCGACACACGCAGCACAGCCACGCCCGCACGACCCGGCGCACTCGCCAACGCAAAAATTGTATCCGCATGCGACATGAAACTATTTCTTGTCCTCTGATTTTTTGGGTTTTGCAGATGCGCCTGGCGCGCTACCGGGCATGCCCATTTGCTGCCAGAACATTTTTTGCATCTCGCCCCACCCCTGAATCGTTGCGGGCAACCATGTTTGAACAATTGTCTCGGGGTCCATCGATTTCAAATTATCCATCATCTTGTCCTCTAGCTCTTTCATCATGCGCTCTTGCATCGGCGCGACATCAGGAAGGCCAAAAAACGCACGCGCTTCTTCGGGAGTACACTCAATATCAAAATTAACTTTCATCGTCGGTTTTCCTTTAAACATGTTTTCGAGGCTGATAATCTCTTTATAGATTTATCGGAGAGCACGCACAATGACCAAAACAAAGATCACAACAAAAGAAATCAAAATTCCCGCCTATGAAGGAGATGCCTTCATGGCCTATATCGCCATGCCAGAAGACGCATCAGACACCAAAAAATACCCTGCGCTCGTCATGATCCAAGAGATTTTCGGCGTAAATCAGGAAATGCGCAACAAATGCGAAGAATACGCAGCCATGGGCTATATCACGATTTGCCCCGATCTGTTCTGGCGCATCCAACCCAATATTCAATTGGTCGATAACAAAGAAGAAGAACTGAAACGCGCATTCGAATTATTTGGACAATTCTCAACCGAACTAGGGATTGAAGATTTAAAAACCACCGTCGGTTATGCCCGTCACATGCCGGAAGTGAATAAAAAAGTCGGCGCCATCGGCTACTGCCTCGGCGGACATTTAAGCTACCGCCTCGCCGCCGCATGCGAACTTGACGCCGCCGTCAGCTATTATGGCGTCAATATCCATGAGCATCTCGACGAAATCCCGTTGATCAAAGAACCGCTCATGCTGCATATCGCTGGAGAAGATGAATTCGTCAACAAAGATGCGCAAGCAAAAATACTCGCGGCCGTTGACCCCATCGAAAATATTACCGCCTATCGTTATGACGGTGTCAATCACGCGTTCGCAAGAGGGCAAGGCACGCATTACGATAAACCATCCGCCGATATCGCAAATGAGAGATCACAAACATTTCTAAAAGATCATCTCTCATCGTAAACAACGCACACACTAAAAAAGAAATGGCCGTCTCAGGAAAACCGTAAGGTTTCGTGAGACGACCAGTGACGTGAGGGACATCGTTTCTTACAGCTTAGTAAAAGTTGCCATTTTCGGCCAGGGCTTGCTTCTTTTGACACGCGCGGTAAGCGCCAATCGCTTGAGCAGAGCGATCATTTTGCGTCAACGAAGATCCTTTTTGATGCCAAACATCATAGGAGCCATTGAGACTTTCACCAGTTTCGACCTTGTTGGCGGGAGTACCAATTGGTGGCGTGAGGGCATATCGCACACCAAATATCAGGCCGAGAGCTGCTAGTTTTCCAGCTGAGCGCTGGTTTCGATCAATGACAGACTTTGAGGGGGTCTTTTGGAAGGATTTGAGCAGAGGAAGGCAAGAATCCGTCACGGTCGAGGAGGGTGAGTTTTGAAAAGCTGGCCCAAGAGACACAGTTTTCGCTTTCAGAGGCAGGGCATCTTGGTAACCATCAAATGTGGTAAACGCAAAAGATGTTCCTGTTGAAACAAGAGTAAGAAGTGAAATAGCAACGGCGCAAGTCTTAAGACCTTTTGCAGCACGCTTGCCAATGTTGATACGGATGGTGTTCACAATAATAACCTAACCACTATAGTTTTTTTATCTTGTTAGAGGTAAATATAATTTACATAACAAACCTTATATACCTATAAGATCATATCTATTGCCAAGATAGCAACCATTATCGTTTCAAATTTACGTGGAATTTCAATAGATTAAGAAGAAAATTTAGTTTGAATTTTATCTATCATCCGCAAAGCCGCACATACCATTATAGGCATCAATTTTGACTTTGTTCGGCGCTGATCTATTTGTATATTAAAGAATAAATATAAATAAAAAAGGGATTACAAATGAAAATAAGCGACATGCCTGAGTTCAAAGATAAATCAGAAGTTCTTACGTTTGAGGAGTCCACATCTGTGGCCGACGTCATCGCGGGCATGGCCGAAAAAAATTATGGCGCTGCGCTTATCACAAAAAAAGATAAACTCTCCGGTGTATTCACTGAGCGTGATGTTTTGAGAAAGATTGCCGCAAAAGGGCTTGATGTCAAAAAGATAAAGGTCAGAGATTATATGACGAGCAACGTAAAGACCGCGCTCGTTGACGACAAAGTCATTGATTGCCTCAGACGCATGAGCCAAGGACGATTCCGTCACATGCCCGTTGTCGATGAACAGCAAAATATTCTAGGAATGCTCAGCCAGGGCGACTTCGTTGCGTTCACAATGACCGATGTACTCTCACGCTTTACCAGCACATCAAAAGCAGAGATATCCGCAGGGCGTTCAACACCATTCGCAATCGCATCCGCAATCCTGCTCTACACGATTATATTATTTATTATTTTTCAGGTAATGATCTAAACCAAATATTATTGGTTCATGCCGTTAAAGAATTCATTGTTATTCTTGGTTTCTTTCATCTTACCAAGAAGGAATTCTACGGCGTCAACCGTACCCATCGGGTTAAGAATACGACGAAGAACCCACATTTTCTGCAATGTATCTTTATCGACAAGCAACTCTTCCTTACGCGTCCCTGATTTTTGAATATCAATCGCCGGGAAGACGCGCTTATCAGAGATTTTACGATCAAGCACAATCTCAGAGTTACCAGTTCCTTTAAACTCTTCAAAGATAACCTCATCCATACGCGATCCCGTATCAATCAACGCGGTTGCAATGATGGTCAATGAACCACCTTGCTCAACATTACGCGCCGCACCAAAGAAACGTTTAGGACGTTGAAGCGCATTCGCATCCACACCACCGGTCAGAACTTTACCAGATGAAGGAACAACAGTGTTATAAGCACGCGCAAGACGCGTAATAGAATCGAGCAAGATCACTACATCGCGGCGTTGTTCAACAAGGCGTTTTGCCTTTTCCATGACCATTTCCGCTACTTGAACATGACGGCTTGCGGGTTCATCGAATGTCGAAGACACAACTTCACCGCGCACGCTGCGCGCCATATCGGTCACTTCTTCCGGACGTTCATCAATAAGAAGAACAATCAAATATGCATCGGGATGGTTGGCAGTGATAGATTTCGCAACCTCCTGAAGCATCACGGTTTTACCCGTACGCGGCGGCGCAACAATGAGCGCTCGCTGACCAAAACCAATAGGTGATGTCAATTCAATCACGCGCTGCACATTATTCTTTACCGTAGGATCATCAATCTCGAGATTGATCTTACGCTCAGGATAAAGCGGCGTCAGGTTATCAAAGTTAATACGATGACGGATTTTATCAGGTGTTTCATTATTGATCGAACCAACATGAAGCAGCGCAAAATAACGCTCGGAATCTTTTGGTGCACGAATTTGTCCCTCTACAATATCACCGGTACGAAGACCGAAACGACGCACTTGTGATGGAGAGACGTATATATCATCCGGCCCGGGAAGGTAATTTTCTTCCGCTGATCGCAAGAAACCAAAACCGTCTTGCAAAACTTCCAAAACACCAACGCCCGAAATCGGAACGCTTTGATTGGCAAGCTGTTTTAAAATAGCGAACATCATGTCCTGTTTGCGCATCGTGCTGCAATTTTCCACCTCAAGCTCTTCTGCAAAGGCTAAAAGCTCGGCTGGTGAACGGGATTTAAGTTCCTGTAAATTCATAATAATTCTCGTGTAAATTGGGGGGATGTGTTGGCGCTCTATGCACCAGAATAAAATTTTCTTATTTTATATTAATGGTTTAAATATATTACGTTGAAATAATCAATTTAAGCTAATCCAAATCGCACATGACATGGCCAAGGCCGTTTGCCAGAGAATTCGCCGAACAGAGGCTAAACACGATCCAAAAATGTAAGGATTAACTTAAAGACAAGACCATATACTCAAAATTATAACATTAAGTCAAGCATTATGCGAATTAACTTACTCTTATACTTAAAAACACCAATGAAACTGCGGTTTTAATACAATCCTAAAATGGCTGTACGACGGCCAATATAACAATAGCAATCATCAATACAGTCGGAACTTCATTAATAATACGAAAGAATTTTGCATCTTTTTCATTTGCATCATTAGCAAATCGGCGAACATGCGCCGCCAACATGCCATGCGCACCAGACATCAGCACAACAAGCAATAATTTCGCATGCATCCAGCCCTGACCCGACATCATACCCGGATTGGCATAGAGCATTGATAATCCGAACACCCAAGCCACAATCATCGCCGGCGTCATGATGAATTTCAGCAAACGCCGCTCCATCACCTTAAATGTTTCCGACTGCACCGAGCCTTTTTCCGCATCAACATGGTAAACAAATAAACGCGGTAAATAGAGCATCCCCGCCATCCACGATATCACCGCAATAATATGCAGCGCCCGAAGCCATTCATAATTGTTTAAAAGAAAATCTTGCATAACGCTCTTCTACCGCGAAACTGGGCAAACATGAAGCATTATTATTATTGACATAACATATAAGATGTACTAAGTCATGCACGAACAATCCGTAAAGATGAGATAAACAATGCTAGAAAGACATTTAGGCGCGCTGAGCGAATCTTTTAAAGATGCTTACGCAGTCACAACAGCAGGAACACTAACGCTGACCACGGCTCTTGCAACTTTACAAAATGCTATAGGATCAAATGTAGATCAAGACATGACTGTTATAGGTGGTTTAGCATCACTAGCCGGCGCTACTCTAACTGCAGCTTTTGCTGCTAACACAAGCAACCAATTCAAAACGAGCATACCTGGATCAATGCTTGGCTATACAAGCGGCACTGGTCTAGGAGCTGCTACAGGGCTTCTAATCACGGGACTTGTCGCTGTTGGGCTCGAAGAACTGGACAAACCTAATTACCAGACATCTTCAAGCGAAACCTATCGTCTGCTATTAACCCAAGCCGAAATGGAAAATCTGGACTACACCTTCGGATAATTTGCCAATCCCTGTTCATTCATGCGCATACAACATTCGCCAAATTGTGCAGGACACGGGCAGTCAAATCCTTCTGCCTCGATCTTTTCGCGTTTGTAATGCGCATGAACCAAACCCGCTAAACCCGCTATAAACACTTCATGCGTGCCAACAGTTTTCGCGCGGTAATATCCATGCTGTCCCATTTTCTCGGCTTCTTCGCGATATTCAATGTCCAGCTCAACCAATGTCTCAACATGTTCCTGGGTGAAGGCATGCGGATAAATCACAACCGCTTTTTTATCCTCTGCCGCCTTTTCCAGCGCCGCATCCACCGATGGCCCGATCCATTTCTTCGGCCCCACCCGTGATTGATAACAAATCTGCCAATCTAAATTTTCAATGTTTAGCGCGCGCGCGATAGCCGCCGCTGTTTGCTCGCATTGCCATTGATACGGATCACCGCTTTTAATAATGCTTTCCGGCAAGCCATGCGCGGAAAACAAAACACGCGGCGCTTCGAACCCATCTTTAATCGCCTTATCGTATTCAATCTTAATATTCTCGGCAGATGCCTGAACAAAACCATTATTCTCGTGATAGCAACACACCATTGATGTCGGCAAATTCATACCTGCCTCAAACATCGCTTTATTCCATACCTCCAGTGATGACCATGTTGTGGTGGTTGAAAATTGCGGATACATCGGCACAATCACAACACGATCCGCGCCCCAATCACGCACCTCACGTACCACTTGCGGGCTCATTGGGTGCCAATAACGCATGGCAACGAAGCTTTTAAATTCAGACTTTACATCTGTTCCAAGTGAATCATCTTGCGCTAAATATGTCTCTAACGCCTGTGCCTGTTCCATTGTATTGGCAAGAAGTGGTGATTTATCACCAAGCTCGCCATAACTCTCTCCCGCTTCACGCTTGGAACGCTTATTGGCAATAAACGCCGCCAGAAAGCAACGAAAAGGGATGGGTAGCTTGATGATATTTTTATCCATGAAGAAATTCATCAAAAACGGTTTGATCGCATTCTTGCTATCGGGCCCGCCAAGATTGAATAAAACAACCGCAACTTTCTCGTTCTTACCGTCTGCCATTGCGTTAACCTTCTCTCAAAATCTTCGTTAAAATCTCAACATGTTCAATCGGTGTTTCCTTGTTGATTCCATGCCCAAGATTAAATATATGCGGCCCGCCTGAAAAATCCCGAATTATTTTGCGAATGCCTTTTTCCAAACCAGCACCGCCCGCCAAAAGCCGCATCGGATCAAGACATCCCTGAACGGGCATCAACGATTGTAAATTCGCCGCGGCGTAACGGGTACACATCAACGTATCCAGCGCAACCGCATCAATCCCAGTTTGCCGCGCATAAGCCGGATAATGCATCGCCGCCCCACGTGGAAAACCGATAATCGGAATATCTGGATACACCGCTTTGACTTTCGCCACAATTTTCTTCGTCGGTTCAATCGACCAATACTGAAATCCATGCGGGTCAAGCGCCCCTGCCCAACTGTCGAAAATCTGTAATGCTTCTGCTCCTGCGGCGGCCTGTCCAATCAAATACTGCGCGGTTGCATCGGTTAATTTATCAATCAATTTTTGAAACAATTCGGGCTGTCCGTATGCCAGCGTTTTGGCCTTCGCGTAATCTTTGCTTCCGCCCCCTTCGATCATGTAGGTAGCCACCGTCCACGGCGCGCCACAAAACCCAATCAACGCCGTTTTATCAAATCCCTCATGCCCAAGCTGAGACGCTGTTTCCGAGAGCGCATCGTAAACTGGCTGCAATACCGATTCATCAAATTCCAAACGATCGATATCCAACTTACCAAGTTTCGGCCCCTCACCCGCAACAAATTCCAAATGCTGCCCCAACGCCATCGGCACGGTGAGGATATCCGAAAATATAATCGCCGCATCCATCCCGAACCTGCGGATCGGCTGCATCGTGATCTCGGCTGCACTTTTCGGATCCATCGCCATCGCCAGAAATCCCCCCTTCTCGGCTCGCAATTTCCTATATTCCGGCAAATACCGACCAGCCTGCCTCATCATCCAAAACGGCGGCCTCTCTAGCTTTTCACCAGCCAATACCTTCAAAAACGGTTTATCAATTTTCATCTGCAAACTTCCTAATTTCCTGATCCGAGAACCGCACAATGCCACCATGAGAAATGAAATACTAAATATTTATTTATATATTTTTAAAGATTCTTATAGTTATTAGGGCTGTGCAAAACGGGTATAAAAATTGCCCCCATTTTTTCCCACAAACAACAGCATTTAAATTTCCTATATTTTCTGGCGAGTCGAAATGATTCCTCCAGATAACATCCACCCAACCATTTTCACTTATGCCCATGTGTAAGACTCCCATTTAAAATTAAGCATCAATTGGGCATAACTTAATCCCACTTTTATCTTACCTTTCATAACGAATTCATTCACATACTTATACAGAGCTATCGCGCCGCTTTGATATATGATAAAACACTCATGTGGGAATTAAAGAATAGGGCGATTCGACCCTAAGAAAAAATATCTTTGTTATGTATCAAGACGCGTTCACAAAGCTGGAATTAGAGGAGACTGCAACGCTCCTCGACATATATAACCCTTTATTTGACGGGTCGAACTTTGACGCGCTCGAAACAACAATCATGGCGCAAGGCATGAGTTTCTATGAAGGGCTGCGTTATTTAGATATCGCGGATTATTCCTGTGTCCCCCCTATTCGCCGCTACGCCATTGACGGACCTGACACCCATATTGTTCTGGATTGGACCAATGTGCCGATCTATCAATTAAACAATGAAGCGCCCATTACCCTAAACGAAGAAACTGTCACCGATTATGTGCGGTTCTTCTTTAATCATGTGCGCGGCAAAAACGGGCGTTTCCTCATCACAGAGAGCGTTGATGACATCCGATGGCGCGATGATCCGCCGCCCGTTGCCCGAAAAACAATCGGTGAAATGCTATTGCCATTAATAATCGCAGATCAAAAACCCGATGGCGGATTCTTCATAACGGCGACAGTCATGTTTAAAGATTCCCTCTTCCAATGTGATATCGATATTGATGCTCAGGGTCAGATCACACTCGACAATGAGAAGCTTCTTGTCGAAGACATGCCCGTTCTTGACGATGCATTTGGTCAATAATCACAAGACCAGTGATCAAAAAACCCGCATATCCATCACAAATAATTATCCATAAAAATACATAGCATTGTAGGCATTGGAGATATATTTTAATATTACGTAAAATATATATTTACCTCTTGTTTACACTTCCAAATAAAACAGCAATTAATTGCCATAAACCCCAAAATTCCTTGTTTTTTCTGTGTTTTAGAAAGGTTCCGTTAAGAACTTTGGAGTCATACTAGAAACATAGGGGCACACATTTGATGTGCAAATTATTTGAGCAGTCATTTTTAAATTAAAAACAAAAAGAGTTTGGGTTACACCATGAGCGATATTTTCGAAATTCTCGACGCAGGGAAAAAGCAATCACAAGAGCAAGTATGCCGTGTTGCTTACACACTTAACAATTCACAACCCGTCATCTGCACGATCATAGACGAGCAGCCGCTCTTCTATATGGATTACGAAAGTAATACCGCCGCAGAAGACGAGGGCATTTTTGAAGATGCGGATTTTGCAATTCTTGAAAATGAATTGCGCAATCTAAAGCATGAGATGGAATCCCTTGAAAACTTTTCAACTGGCTCTGATCACACACAAGAACAAACAATAGAAAAATTCCTGGAAGACAAAGACTTTATGTTCGCACAAACCCAAGAGAGCCACGCAGATATCGCTGATCTCATTGAAACATTAAAAACCAGCCGCCTTGCGAATGCATATTTAGACTGTGCAGCACAATATGGTGTTGATGTTGCCTATAATGCGCAAATCGAAAACGGCGCATATGATCGTAAGAATGCAAAAATATTCATCAATCCAACGTTGAACGACGCTGATCAGATTTTAATCGCGACACAAGAACTTCGTCGTCATTTCCAACACCGCCAAGGCGCGTTGATCCACCCATTGATGTTCCATCCTGACAACGCGGTTTTGATTAACCGTGCACAAATTTGTGATTTGGTTGTCTCTATGATCCGTGTGGCATGGGAATTACAACTTGCTGGCCGCAAAGATGTTTGGGCGCGCATTGAAAATTCATCCATGGCCGATCTCGGTCGTGCATTTGCGCGTGAAGCATATCTTGATTTCCGCACAATCAATAACGGCGAAGCATCCGCCGCTGTATTCGAAGCATGGTTCCTATCAGAACGTTGCAGATCACAAGACAAAATCCTCATTCAACAAATGTTGTCAGATTACCAAGGCTATGTTTTTGACCTTAAGGATACGACGCAAAGCATTACACCAACATTGATTTCTGCGCTGGGCGAAATGCCTTTCGGCAAAAATTACCTGGCAGAACATGCCCTAACGATCATGAATGACCCGATCTTTTCAGACATTCGCGATCGTTCAAACGCCAATTTCCTATGGTTCATCAAGTTTGAGCGCTCATTCCGAGAAACGGAACACGAGTTGCAAAGTGATTCTCATCTAGCATCTGACACTCGTTCAGATCATCACAAAAATAAAACGCAGGATGAGACCTATGGCTTTACCACAGAAGAAGACTTCGCAGCATTGCATGGAACAAGCGCCCAAATTATCACGCTCTTCGCGCCAGAAGGATCAGAAAGCAAAGATAAAAAGAGCGGGGATAAGTCTCATAAAAGTGCAAAACGCTTGTCACAAAAAGCCGACTCCAAACGTATGTCAAATAAAGGGGCCGATATCATCTATCTGCGCCGATGTCCGTCAGAATAACGAAAATGGACTGCGTAACGAGGAGTCAAATCTTTTGAAAAAATCTGATTACAATCGCAAAAGCAAAGAACGCCGCGCCAAAACCAACGCGTTTACAGAAGACATTTTTGGCGCTGATATGTATGCAGAAAACAAAACAGGTGACTCTTGGCCTGTTGCGAGTCTATATTGCGACCATTCTAGTGCCTCTTTCAATGAAGGCGACCCCATGATTTGTGAATTCGATAGCGAAGACGAGACCCGTTTATCCGGCAAAGAAGATATCTTAAGCTGGGCCGCATCGATTCTATCCATTTCCCCAACGGCGCGCCGCCTTGTTAAAGATGCATCAAGCGATGGATGGGAAATCGCATTGGAAGATTTAAACGGCCCTGATTTTCATTTGGACGTGCCGGAAAAAACAATCATATTAAACCGCGCCGAACTGTCAGATTTCGCATTGGCACGTTCAACTTATTTCTCCTCTATCCTCATCATCTCGCTGGTACGGGCGTTGCGGGATGTATGGCAAGAAAAGCGCAACGGCGCATTCGACGAAGATTACACACCCGAAAGCATCCTAACGCTTGAGCGTGTCCGCGCAGCGGATTTAGATGTCATCGCGGTAATGGTTGCATGGGAATTGCGCTGTGAAGGACATAACAATTTATGGCGTCATATTCTTGGCTCAGAAGATAGCGACCTTGCAATGCGCTTTTCAGGTGTCTTGGAACGTGACCCATCATCAACATTCACACATAAAGCATTGGCCGCGACATTCGCGCAATGGTTCCGCAGCGAAGAGCGCGTATCTTCATGTGATCATGAAACGCTTAATTACATGGATGATGTTTTGGCAACATCCGACATCCAAAACCCATTTGGAAAAGGCAGCATTCAAAAAATCGACATTGAGCGCCTATCATGCTTGCCCGACAAAACAGCGTATCTGCAACATGATGCATCAAGAATTCTTGGCGATCCGCTTTATGCGGGCATGAATGATGAAATCAACCAATCGCATCTCATGCATATTTTATATGACATTAACGTGACGATCGTTCAAAACGTGCCATTTAGAAATTTCGACCTCGCGCAGCGCATCTTTCCAAACGGCATGATGACGCCCGAAACAACAGAAATCATTCACTAAATTCATTCGCCATGCGTATCGCCATTGCAATCGTATTTATTCGCGATAAGATGGGCGCATGGCATCAGATGACCCCAAAGAAACACATAAATTCCACCTGCATTTGGTGTCCGATGCAACGGGGACAACTTTGCTCGGCCTCGCACGGGCATGTCTTGCACAATTCGAGGATATCGACCCCGTTCAAAAATTCTGGCCGCTGGTCAGAACAGAGCGTCAATTAGAACGCATCATCAAACGCATCGAAAAAAATCCCGGCCCTGTAATTTTCACATTCGTGAACAAAAAAATGCGCCACCGCTTGCAGGATAAATGCGAAGAATTGGGTGTGCCATGTGTCGCGGTGCTTGATCCGATTATCCGCAATCTTTCATCCTATCTCGGAATCCATGCGCAGGGCGTCCCCGGCCTGCAACACACGCTTGATGACGCATATTTTAAACGTGTTGCCGCCATTGATTACGCGATGCGCCACGATGATGGTAAAACCTTAAAAGGATTATCTGAGGCCGATGTCATTTTGGTCGGCGTATCGAGAACGTCTAAAACACCAACCTCCGTCTTCCTCGCGCGACGCGGCATTAAGGTCGCAAATATCCCGCTGGTGCCGGGTGTGGAAGTGCCGCCCGAAAAATTAAAGCTGGAAAAGCCAATGTATGTCGGCCTGACGGCGGCGCCAAATCGCCTCATGCAAATCCGCCGCAATCGCCTCCATGCGGATGACGGTGAAAACAAACCAGCTTATGTCGATAATAACGAATATCTGGACGAAGAAAAAATCGAAGAAGAAGTACGAAAAGCCCGCCGCATGTTCAGCAAGAATAACTGGCCGGTGATAGACGTGACCAAAAAATCAGTCGAGGAAACCTCCGCCGAGATCATGACGCATCTTCAAAATTTCCAAGAAAATTCTCAAGAAAATTCTCAAGAAAACGCACAAGACAATGCGAGCGATAATGCTTAGATCAAACCGCCCGCTCATCCTCGCCTCAAACAGCCGCGCACGCGCCATGATGCTGGAAAACGCAGGCGTGACATTTGAAAAGATTCCCGCTGATATTGATGAAGACCACATTTTAAAATCCATGCAATCAGCCAATGATCCCCCCGAGAAAATCGCGCTGGCATTGGCGCAGCAAAAAGCGCTGCATATCTCATCAAAACATTCAAATGCCGATGTCATCGGATCTGACCAGATTCTTGAATGCGATGGGGTTTTATTCCAAAAGGCAAGCACGATAGATGAGGCCCGCGAAAAGCTAAAAACCCTGCGCGGTAAAACCCATCATTTAATCTCATCCGTAGCCCTTGCGCAGGGTGATAAAATCATATGGCAGCATACCGACACTGCCAAATTGACCATGCATAATTTTGATGACGCATTCTTAGAGGAATATCTCGTCGCGGCAAAAGAAGACATCACAACATGCGTCGGCGCATACGCATTTGAAAGCCACGGCGCTTGGCTTTTTGATACGATAGATGCTAATTATTTCACAATACTTGGCATGCCGTTATTGCCGCTTTTGGCATATTTAAGAACAGGACAATAATGTGAGTGATACAATAAAAGCCGCCGTCATTGGCCACCCAATCAAACACAGCAAATCCCCCCTCATCCATAATTACTGGATTGAGCAAGCAGAGCTTAACGGCAGTTATGAGGCAATTGATATCGCTCCTGAAAATCTAAAAGCAGGCGTACAAAATTTAATTGATGATGGCTATACGGGCTTCAATGTAACAATCCCCCACAAAGAAACCATCATGGCATTATGCGATGAAATCGATGCGAACGCCGAAATGTGCGGCGCGGTTAACACCGTTGTAATTAAGGATGGAAAATTGATCGGCCATAACACCGATTCATTCGGCTTTTTAACCAACATCAAACAAGCCTATCCCGGATTCGATTTCGAAGAGGGCGCAGCCGTCGTAATCGGCGCAGGCGGCGCCGCGCGCGCAGTCGTCAGCGGCCTTGTCGGACATCGCGTGCCAGAGGTCATCCTCGTCAACCGCACCCGCGAACGCGCAGGGACAATCGCACAAGATATCGGGCTTGGTACCGACCTTGTCGAGGTTGTCGATTGGGACGAACGTCATGACGTCTTGCAATGGGCCAATCTGGTCGTAAACACATCATCTTTAGGCATGCAGGGACAACCTCCTTTAGACCTCAATCTCAACAAACTCAGCACCACCGCGCTGGTCAATGACATCGTATACAGCCCGCTTGAAACGCCCTTATTAACCAAGGCAAAAGAGCGCGGTAATCCAACAGTGACAGGCATCGGCATGCTCTTGCATCAGGCACGCCCAGCATTTAATGAATGGTTTGGCATCATGCCCAATGTCGATGACACCCTTCAGGAGTTAGTCTTAAAATGATCATACTGGGTTTGACAGGGTCAATAGGAATGGGCAAAAGCACAGCCGCCGCAATGCTCTCGCGCATGAATATCCCTGTCCATGATTCCGACGCGCAGGTGCATCACCTCTTATCATCCGATGAGCAAACGCGCCTCGCATTGGCCGCGCAATTCCCGTTTTACAAATATTTTACCATCTATACCCGTAAAAACAAAAACGGCATGCGCGGATTCAATCGCAAGCGTTTGGGAAAGCTGGTCTTCAACAATCCAAAAGAACGCGAAAAATTAGAAAAAATCCTGCATCCGCTGGTTAGACAATCCCAAGATGTTTTCATCCGCACGCAGAAAAAAGCGGGTGCAGATATTGTCGTACTTGATATACCCTTGCTGTTTGAAACGGGCGCGGAGCAGCGAGTCGATTACACAATCGTTGTCAGCGCTCCTGCTTTTATTCAACAAGAACGTGTGCTATCACGTCCCAATATGGATCAAAAGCGATTGAAAGCCATCCTCGCGCGTCAAATGCCGGACGCCGAAAAATGTGCCCGCGCGGATTTTGTTGTGCCAACCGGATTGGGCAAAGCACAAACCATGAAAACGCTGAAAAAAATCATATATAATCTTCGAACGCCAAAAGAGGAAAAAGAAGAGCACACCGCATGAGTATCGTCGAACATAACACAGGCAAAGGCGCCTTAATCATCACCCATCTTCAACCCGAAGGCTCCTGCACACTCGGTCAGACGATTGTTGACCGTGGTATCCGCATCCGTACCATCAATGCGCCGCGACACGGCCTCGATGATATCGAAGCATTGCGTCCTGATTTACTGGTTGTCATGGGTGGCCCCGTCGGTGTCTACCAAGCCGATGAATATCCATTTTTAAAACAGGAAATTGAGCTGATAAAAAAACGCCTCGACGCTGGTATGCCAACAATCGGCATCTGCCTTGGCTCACAATTAATGGCCGCCGCTTTGGGCGAGAAAGTGTATAAAGGCGAGCAAGGAAAAGAAGTTGGCTGGCAGCGATTAAGCATCACAGATGCAGGGAAAAACACGCCGATCGAACATTTATGCGGCTCCAAAACTCAAATGTTCCAATGGCACGGCGATACATTCGACCTGCCCAAGGACGCAACATTATTGGCATCAACGGATAGGTATAAAAACCAAGCATACAGCATCGATAAATCCATGGGCTTGCAATGCCACCCGGAAGTACAAGAATGCCAGCTTCAGGAATGGTTCGTCATGTTCCAAAAGGATATCACGGGAGAAAATCCGTTAATCCCCGTCCATGAACTGCGCGCACAAACCGCCGCCAATATTGAAACATTGAACACGCAGGCAAAATTATTTTTCAATGAATGGCTTGAGCAGGTAGGATTATAAGAATGATACGTGAGATTGTCCTCGACACAGAAACCACAGGCTTCAACCCAAGCGAAGGTGATCGCATGGTTGAGATCGGCTGTATCGAGCTGATCAATCACATGCCAACGGGTAAACATCTACAGTTATACATCAACCCCGAACGCGACATCCCCGATGAAGTCATCGCGGTTCACGGCATAACCAACGAATTTGTCGCGGATAAACCCACTTTTGCTGAATGCTACACTGATTTTATCGATTTTATCGGCAAAGACAGCAAATTGGTGATCCACAACGCGGAATTCGATATGAAATTCCTCAATTACCAACTCGGCAAAGTCGGTCATCCCGCCATTAGCTGGAGCCGCGTGATTGATACGCTAGGCATGGCGCGTAAAAAATTCCCCGGGTCACCCGCCAATCTCGATGCGTTATGCCGTCGTTTTGATATCGACAATACCGAGCGCACTTATCACGGTGCGTTGCTCGATTCCGAACTCTTGGCGGAGGTTTATCTTGAGCTAATCGGCGGTCGTCAGCACGGTTTAGGCCTGTCGTCTCAACAAAAAAAGGCCGATGCAGCCGCATCACGCAACGCAAAATCCAACCGTAAATTCCGCGAACCTCGCGAGTTTCAAACCTCGGATACAGAAAAGGCAGCTCACGCCGCCCTTTTAGAAAAATTAAATGATCCAATCTGGAATAAAAAACCAGCTTAGTTCTTCGCCGCGCTCTGCGCTTCCTTCTGCGCCGCTTCAATCTCTGCGCCAAAACGATTCATATACAGCGCATGAAAATCAACGGGATTAAGCAATAACGGCGGATATCCACCCTGCACGGTCACATCGCTCATAATCTGGCGAACAAACGGGAACGCCATACGCGGAATTTCAATCAACAAAAGTGGATGATGATTATCTTCTGGCACTTCATCACCAATAGAGACTGTAACGCCGTATTGAAGCTCGGCAATAAAAACAGGATCCTCTCCACGATTGGCCGCGGCGCGAATATTCAAAACAACCTCATATAGATTGTTAAGGTCTTTATCTTCGATCTTACGCGCATCCATCCCGATATTAATATCCATCTCTGGCCCATTGCCTGCGGGGCGAAGCGATTCAGGGGCGTTTGGGTTTTCAAACGATAGATCCCGCACGTATTGCGCGTGAATTGTAACCGGCATATCTTGCGCGGTTATTGGACCCTCGGGAGCTTGTGTTTCTAATTCTTTGTTATCAGCCATATTCTTACACTCTACTTTCTAATAAAAAATTCAATCTAACGCATAGCACGCGGATCATCATCCCTCAAGACAAACGCGAGTTATCATTATCGCTCTTTTGTGTATCATCAAGATCTTCATACTCGCCCTCAATGATGGTCGGGTCATTGGGCGCGCGATAGCTTTGATAGCTGGTGGTATTGGCGCTAATATTGGTATGATCATTCACCATACGACGCATCCAGTCACGAAAAACAGGGATAAGCAGCGCAAACCCAATTGCATCTGTTAAAAACCCGGGTGTGATCAAAAGAGCACCCGCGGCCACCAAACAAAAGCCATCAAATATCTCGGATGTTGGAATTTGTCCCTGATCCATGCTGCTGCGCATCGCCGCTATGGTCTGCAGACCCTGCATGCGAACGATATTGCCGCCGATAATCGCGGTCAACAAAGCGAACAATAACGCCGTCCAAAGACCGATAACATCGCTGACTGCGGCAAAAATTGCCAATTCAATGAAGGGGATAATAATAAAAATAATCAAAAATGGCATACTTGCGGCCTCGCTGTAATTGTGTATCCCTATAGACTTAATGCCTATAGGTGTCTCAATCAAACAAATATAGATGCTTTTGGTTGCCTATATACCCTTAAAAGCCCATATTGTGATAGAATGTAAGATCAGCAGATAAACTGACAGAGGAAATAATAGTGACCGGAGAATTGTTAATTTACGCATTAGTAGCAGGCGGCCTTGTATTTTGGCTGCGCAGTATACTTGGCACACGCCATGGGCAGGAGCGTGATCGCTCTGATAACGTCATCTCGCTTGATGGCGATGCGGTCACAGCTGATAAAACAAGCGCGTCCAATGGCGCATCTTCAATCAGCGGTGAAGAACAAATTGAAGCATTGATGAACAAAAAAGACAGCGTTGCATCCATCGAAAGCAAGACGGCTGAGGCTGGGCTTTTGGAAATCGCAAACGCCGATAAATCATTCGACGTCAAATTCTTCCTTGAAGCTGTCCAGGATGTCTTCGCAATGGTCGTTGAGGGCTTTGGTGACGGCGATAAGAAAATGCTCAAAGATTTGCTCGCTGATGATGTCTATTCTGCATTCGAAAGCGCAATTGACGAACGTGAAAAATCCGGCGAAACCTTAAGCAATGAAATCCAGGCCATCAATAAGGCCGAAGTGATCGAAGCTGCGCTGGTTGGTAAAAAAGCAAATATCACTGTTCGTTTCCTCGCAAGCGAAGTCACCGTAACCCGCAACGCGGATGGTGAAATTATATCCGGCCATCCCGATCGTTTCAGCGCAATGCGCGATATCTGGACGTTCTCCCGTGATATTAAATCCCGTGATCCACGCTGGTTCGTAACAGAAACACGCGGCGATTTCGAGGGGGATAATGAAACCATTCCAAATTCGAATTAACGCATCTAATAACGCTGGATAATTCATAAAGAGCGTGTTCATATACGAATCTATGACACGTTTTTTATTATTAGCATTATTGCTCCCCATCATCGCCGCTTGCCAATCCACCCCAACCGAAAAGACGGATGAAAAAGCGCCAGAATTAAAATTGCAGCCAGTCAGCTTCGCAAGCCTTCCCGCATGGCGAAGTGACGATCTAAATGGCTTTGCTCACGCCTTTGAAAAATCATGTCAGCGCATTGGCCGTAACGCCGATGACAAACAATTCGGCGCACTCAGCGCGGCTGGAACTTACGCCAAATGGAAAGCCCCATGCGAAAAATTCCTAACGCTCAACGCGCCCACGAATCAGACCTTATATCAATTCTTTGAATCCAATTTTACCCCTTACGCTGTCTCCGCGGATAATGACCCTGTCGGGCTTTTCACTGGATATTACGAAGCCAGCCTGAAAGGATCACGCACACGCTCAGCGCAATACAACATTCCGCTTTATAAACGCGCTGATGATCTTGTCATGGTGCAACTCGGCGAATTTCGTGAAGACCTAAAAGGACGCCGCATTGCAGGGCGCGTGATTGACGGAAAGCTTGTCCCGTATGAAAGCCGTGAAGAGATTGTCGCGGGCAAATGGCCGCATAATGACAAAATTCTTGTCTGGCTGGATAATCCCGTTGATGCATTCTTCGTCCAAATCCAAGGATCAGGCGTGGTGCAGCTTGATGATGGCAATGTGATGCGCATTGGATATGCGGGACAAAACGGGCATCCCTATTACGCCATCGGGCGTGAGCTGATTAAACGTGAAGCCTTAACCAAGGACAATGTCTCCATGCAATCTATCCGCCAGTGGTTAGAGACAAATCCCGATCAGGCGGATGAGATCATGAACACCAATAAATCCTATGTCTTTTTCCAGGAATTAGAGGGCGAAGGCCCATTGGGCGGCGAAGGTGTTGCATTGACCGCTGGTCGTTCTCTTGCGATTGATCGCTCTCTCTTATCCTATGGCATGCCAATCTGGACAGATATCGAACCCCCTGCCGAAAATATGCCGCGCCTACAAAAGCTGATGGTCAGCCAAGATACAGGCGGGGCAATCCGCGGCCCTGTGCGCGGTGATGTGTTCTGGGGATATGGAGATACAGCCGAGAGACTCGCCGGTCCGATGAAATCCAAAGGGCGGTATTGGGTACTTATACCCAAATAATGATTACGTTTTCGGCGCTGCATCACATCATTATGTTGAGTTTTCAAACAAGCCTTTCATAGTAGCAAAACACGATTTTGAGGGGTTCAATAATGAGCAGAATTTTAGAATTTCTTCGCGGAACACATAACTATAAAACCCGTGGCACCGTATTAAGAATTTCAGATTCAAATTCTGGCGCCCAAACGACTTTAACCAAAAAAGAATTATCACGGCATTTTCAAGATGCTTTAAGCGCCGCTGGAAAATCGCCGCGCGTTGAGATATGCCGTAGAGATAAAAACGGGATCACTCCAATCGCAGCCTATAGAGAAATTAAGCTTGGCGATGGTACAGGTATATTTTTAGATTAATAGCTTATCTTAATAAGGGATTGGGAAATCCTTATACGCGCCCATAATGTCATCCAAAACATCCTGAGATAATTCCAAATCAATTGAGGCGATATTGCTTTTAAGCTGTTCCATCGTTGTCGCGCCGATGATTGTGGATGTAACAAATGGCTGTTGATGGACAAATGCCAACGCCATCTGACACACATCAAGGCCATGCTTATCCGCAATCTCGATATAGCGACGCACGGCGTTATTCGATTGTTCTGTATCACGCGATAAGCCGCGCTCTTCCAGTGCCCATCGCGTGCCGTCTGGGCGAGCACCGTTAAGGTATTTCCCGCTAATCATCCCTGTTCCAAGCGGAGACCAAGCCAGTAAACCGCACTCTTCCGCAATTGCAATTTCCTGTAAATCATTCTCAAACAAACGACACAGCAACGAATATTCATTTTGAATGGACTGCATGCGCGGCAAATTATGAGCCTTGCTCAACTCCAGATATTTCATGGTGCCCCATGCCGTTTCATCCGAAAGCCCGATATTGCGAAGCTTACCGTCTTTGATTAACCCATCAAATGTCTCAAGCACCTCGATGAAATTCTCTTCTTCGGCTGTCGCGTCAATTTTGGGGTTAAATCCCCAATGCTGGCTGAAATGATAAGACCCCCGATTGGGCCAATGCAATTGGTATAGATCAATGTAATCGGTCTGCAGGCGCTCTAAGGATGCATCGACAGCCTCTATAATATTCTTACGATCAATCTTATAGCCATCCTCGCGTATCCACCCAACACCAGGCCCCGCAATTTTGCTGGCAAGAATGACATCATCGCGCTTATTCGGGTTTTTCTCAAACCAAGTGCCGATAATCTCTTCAGTCTTCCCATATGTCTCAGCCGTTGGAGGAACGGCATACATCTCCGCCGTGTCCCAAAAATTAATACCCTGATCTAGCGCATAATCCATTTGCTCATGCCCATCGGCCTCACTGTTTTGTCGGCCCCAAGTCATGGTTCCAAGACAAATAACACTGACATCAAGGCCGCTACGACCAAGTTTACGATACTGCATTTAATACTCCGTTATTTTTTAGATGATCGGTTTTCTAAAGAGATAGGTCTGAATATCAATATTTCCAAGGGCATCACGCAGGCGCACCGGATAAGAAAGATCAGGAGGATAAGCGACAATAGTGCTTAAGCTTTTATTGAAGCGCTTAACCTTTTCAGGATCAAGTTCGCGCCGATCAACGCGGATTTTACTGATATAATACCCTAGCTCGGGATCTTCGCCGTGATAACACTCAATGTTTTCAAGTCTTTCCTGACCAAATGAATCTGTTTGCATGTACCAGATACGAATGAAATTTCTTTTTTCTTCGATTTCACTCAATTTTAAAGTGCTAGGATATTGTACATTTAATTCGAGAAAAACTTTACAAAAACCGTAATCAAGACCAGCATAATACGGCGTATTAAACCAATAGATAAAATAGCCGATAACGATAACAAAAGGCGCGGCAATGATAAATTTCTTACGCTTTTTCTTTTTTAATAGTAGGCCTGCCTGAAGCTTGCTATTTTTAACAATATCTTTGATTTCGTCAGATTTTTGCGGGGCTTTTTCTGGTTCTTCTTCTTGCTCTTCCGTGTCAAAATCAATTTGCTCTGAATCAAACTGCTTAATAAGCTCAGGATCTTTTTTACGCTTGAGAATTTTTTCAGCTACAGATGGTTTCTTTTTATCCGTCATGGCAAAATCCTAACCGACCGCTTTGACGCGGCCGACAGCTTCTTCTTTTTGAGCGACACGGCTTGCCTCAACCATTTCATCAACAATTTCGTTAATGATATAGCTAATCATCGCGGCGCGTGCTTGTCCGTCATCACTGCGCGCTAAAACGCGGCGGCGTATTTCGCTGCGCGCGCTTCCGCCCGGATATGTCGCGGCCAACATTTGACGTGCACGTCCCGCACCAATCTTACCGTATAAACGATTACGAATAGCTACGTCTTCTGAGGATGTAGAAAGTGCCCAAAGCTCAATAGGGCCAAGCGTATTATATAAATGCTGCTCATAACGCCCATCGGTCGTACCCAAAACCAACAAGCATGGTGCGCCAATAGATTTAGGCCCCGTCAATTTATGGCGGATAACATCCCGCGCTGTATTGGATAAACCAAAGCGTGATTGAACATCATCGACAGCCTTGTCTGAAATGGCTGTACCTAAAATCCAGACACCTGTTGCCAAATCAACCATGTCATCATCGAAATCGTCGAGAAGCTGTGAGGTTAAGACAATCTGCACGCCGCGCTTACGGCCTTCACGCACGTCACGAATAACCTGTGATCGCACGGAATACGATTTACTTGTGCGGTGAAACTCATCGTAACATAGGCGTTTTGGAGATTCGTTGATCTCCTGCAGACGAAGCTCATGATATTGCTTATACTTTTCAGGGACGTGTTCAACGGCTTCCTTGCTCATCCACCAGCTACGAACCAATGCATGACGCGCAAGCATGTACATGATACTGGTCTGGCGATCCGCCGTTTCATCCCCTTGTGGCGCAACATCCATCAAATCGAGCGAACAAATACGCGCATCTGCAATGTCAAATTGTGTCACAGATGACAGAATTGGGAATTCTCGAATGGCGGATGTGACCATACGTTCAAACGCGCCAATCACTGTTTCTGCGCTAAATCCGACAGATGTTTCCTCAAGTAGAGAGCGAATTTGCGGGCGGCGTGACGCTGTAATGGAATCGCTTAATGTGGGGACGGCGTGACGCTGCGCAAGATTAGCAATGTGATATTGCTCAAGCTCGAACATCTTATCAACCACATCCCACCAATAGGGATCAGTCGGAAGATGGACGTTGAATTTTTGCAACGCCTCATCCACATCCGCCTCAAGTCGTGGCAAATATGGACGTGGCTCGGCGTTTGCGGATTTATCATCACGCCAACGGAACATCTCATCAATAACAAGACCACAGAGCTGCTGCATACCGTCATACGGCTTATCATAGCCCGCGGGCGTACACAGCAAGGTCAATAGTTCAACAAGATAGCTACGCTCATCAGGCAACGGCTTGCGACAGCCAACTTGCGTATCGAATGGGTTAATCGCGTATTGGTGCGACATCTGAAGACGGTAATAAGAAGCTTCATGTTGACGATTAAGCGGTAAGGCTTCGCGAATAAGAGAGATCAAACCCGATGATGACGGGCCAATATCAATGACAGCAATATACGGAAGCTTGCTCAGACCTGGTCCAAAACATGTGCCAAGATTGAGCGTATTCAAAAGAACGGATTTACCCGCGCCCGGCTGCGCGAAAATAAGATCAAACCATGTCGTGGTAAGGTTGGTCCCCGTTTGGTACGGCCACGCCTTCCCATCGGGTGTACGAAGGATAATGGAACCCTGATCAAATGGGCTTGACGGTCTTTGCCACGGCAAAAGACGCATCATTTCAATCATGGGCGCAATACCTGTTGGGGCGGTTCCTGCGCAGTGAATGCCCATTGCTGATGACATCACACAATCAAGCGGATCACCGGAAAACTCACTAACCTGACAATACCCCCAACTCTCAATGGATTGGAGCAAGATTGAAAGACGGTCTAAAATCGCATCCTTCTCGCTTACCTCACACCATGTTGCAAAAGAAACGCGCATACGAACCACCGGTTCTTTGCGCGCAACAGATTGCAGCCCCTCAAGTGAGTATTTAATTTGTTTATTGGCGGCGTTGGTTGGCCCCATAATAGTCGCAATGAATGTACGGAATGATGTGGCATAAATACCGCCGCCTTCAATCAAAAATGAAATACGAAACGGGATATCAGACTCAACAAGGCGATTGAGCAGAACCGGAAATGCCATAGCATCCATCGGCCCAAGTGTCATATCACCACCAGCCCATAATAAATTACCAATACGTACAACAGACTTACCTAAAACCTTAGCGTCCGCGGCTGTAAGCTGGTTTGGAAGGTTGGGCCACAATAAATCGGAAACATCAACGCGATCCGTTGGCATGCGCGATGGTATAGGGTCTCCCGGCAAACATGCGCGCCATTTGTCATTGGCGTGATCAGGGAACAAATTGCTACGAACATGGTTTAGCGCAGTATGCACATCAAGCAACTCACCTTGAATCGAAAGTTCATTTAAGGCAGACATAATGGCCGCGATATAGCTTTTGTGACGCGTACGAAGCGGCTCAATCGTAGCAAATGGGTATTGAGCGTCTGGTGCAGTAACCCAGTTTTTAGCCTTTTCTTGAACGTCTTTTTTCGTTCGCGTCATCTCACTTTTCGTAAGGGCGCTCGGCCTTGTCCACAATACGAAATAACACGATTCATGGGTAAGAAAACGCTCCAAATGTTTAATACGCTCTTCAAAAACATCATCTAGATCAACGATAGAATTTTCTGCGGTTTTACGAGAGGGCTGAACCAATGCCTCTAGCTCTTTTCGAATGCGCGAGGGATCACGGGTGAAATGAACTTGTAAGGCATGTCCCTGACGGTCAAATTTGGACCCCATCTTAATCGTTGAAGATTCAACGATATGTTTATATTCCTCGTCCCCAATGATCTGGCGGCTACCCTCAACCTTAACGTAAGATACCAATGAGCCGTCTGATGCAACAATTGTCGTATCATTATCAGATGTCTCGAGTTGAATAAACGACGACACAGATTGTCGAAAAGCTTTTTGAAACGGTTGTAGGATTTTTGAAATAGCGTTCATAAAGATAATATTAGCAACTCTTCACGAATAAGAACATAGATAATGGTTATTTTCATACAAAGAATTTTATAATAATGAACTTCAAAAAAAGCAGAGCCAATTTGACTCTGCTTTCGAAATGCTAATGATGCAATATAATTTATATCGCAATGATTTATTTAATACCGATAGCAACTTTGTTAAGTTTAGCAACATTTGTTGTGTTACCAGTACCGATTGTTGTGAACATCGCATCGTAGATGATGGGAAGTGCAAACAAACCACCGCCTGCAGCAAGACGAATAGCACCATCTTTGAGGGGAGTTTGTGTGGGGTTCTCAACATGGTCTTTAATTTTCATGATGCCAAGGACACCAATCAAGCTACCAAAAAGATAAGCCAAGCCTGAAATCAAACCTGGTAGGTCTTGGATAGAGGTTGCAATATTGCCAGCAATAGTACTAAAGCTTTTTCCTGCAGCATTTGCATCTGTGCTTGTTGCGATCATACCCATGGTGAGGGCTGCACCTAAACTGTAATAATTTTTCTTAAACATAATAATCTCCTGTTGTAATACTCGTATTGTTTAACGCTTACAATTATTCTAGCATAATAAAAATTAAAAATCAGTAAATTTATGCCTTTTTTTTGCCTTATTTTTTGTTGCGCACTTTATTATAAAGTTTTAACTAACGATTTTAGCCGCAAAGTAAAAAGCAGAGCCATACTGCTCTGCTTTTTGATTTTAAATAGGCATATCCTGTACGCAATATTATATGCCTAATTTGACTTTGTTAAGTTTAGCAACATCTGCTGTGGTACCAGTACCGATTGTTGTGAACATCGCATCGTAGATGATGGGAAGTGCAAACAAACCACCGCCTGCAGCAAGACGAATAGCACCATCCTTTAGTGGTGTTTGTGTGGGGTTCTCAACGTGGTCTTTAATTTTCATGATGCCAAGGACACCGATCAAGCTACCAAAAAGATAAGCCAAGCCTGAAATCAAACCTGGCAGATCTTGGATAGAGGTGGCAATATTGCCAGCGATAGTACTAAAGCTTTTCCCTGTAGCAGCGGCATTTGCATCCGTACTTGCTGCGATCATACCCATGGTGAGGGCTGCACCTAAACTGTAATAATTTCTCTTAAACATAATAATCTCCTGTTGTAATGCTCGTAATTATTTAACGCTTACAATTATTCTAGCATAATAAAAATTAAAAATCAGTAAATTTATGCCTTTTTTTTGCCTTGTTTTCATTTAGGCAGCTTTTGTCAACAATTCCTGATACATAGATATCCATTGCGGCGGAGCTTTCCCACCAAATGGTCCGTCTTTTGAGCGCCAATACGCCAAAATTTGAGGAAATTGATTAAATTCCAAATCTGCTTCTTTGATGATGCGGCGATCAAGGGGAAAAAGACGAACGCCTTTTAATTTAGACATACGCGCATTATAGGATTTTGGCCCAAGATAATCTTGTAAAACAGTTGAGAGTATATATGGATCATCCGTACTGATCCTGTTTTTAACCTCTTCACGGCGCGACATGATAATATCAAGGCTCTTTCTGGCCGCTTCCGCAACCGGGCCTTGAGATATTCGCGCAACATATATGGAGCGCGCGATGTGGTGTAATTCTTTCTGTTCAATCTCTGGAAGCCAGAGCAAGACACCCGATCGCATATCACTAACCTTACCCAATTGAAAACATTGATGGCAAAAAATACACGCGGTTATAAGATTCTTATCGCTATGGTCGCCGGTATCATGATTGAGATGATATATTTCTTGATATTTTTTAGCTGTAAATCCGCAATATCGACATGTGTGATTATCACGTTCAAAAATTTTCTGCTTAAGCTCATTGGAAACCTTACCAGCCCCTTTGCTTTTAGCAGGTGCACGGAAAACACCTAAATTTAAATCCATTAATGTCATGAAGGGCAGGCCTCAATTTATAGTTTAAGAATGAACTCTTAACTGAATGTTATACCAAATCCGGACGTACCTAAAGTTTCTTGTACAGCATTCAAAACTGGACCTAAATTGACCGCTAATGTACCGCCTATCAGATGTGTCACCGCGGCCATCATTGATGCCTGTTGGTTTCCTTCTGCTACGCTGCGAACAATGAACAGGCCACGAACAAAGCTGATAATACCAATGACGATCATAAATTTGATGACAGAGGTGATGACTGCGTGCGCCGCTGCGGTCTCTGATGCCGTCATCCCTGTTGTATATTGCATCTTCGCATATGTTTGCGTTGTAGAGCTATTAGTGATTGTTGTCGTTGCTGCGCGCATAATGTCATTATATGAAACAAGAGCACCACCAACGGCGAATGTCATAAGTGTGCCAAGTCCACCTGGAGCTTTTGCACCTTCTTGTGCCCCTTTAATAAGGCGCGAAATACCGATCATGATAAAAATTGTTCCTGCAATAAAGGCAAAGAAGTTCAAAACAACATGTATCGGTCCTAGTATATCGCTTGCGAAACATAGCATAAGCGCATCAAGACCAAGGGCGCTTGCAGGGCAGCTCCCTGTGCTTAAAAGCGTGCTAACATAGCCCGCTAAAGTAGAGTCTCCGTAATTATAACTTGTATACGCTGTACCAGCAACACCCGCGCCTACAACACTATTCGTAAAGACTTGAACAATAAATGGGAGAGTAAAAAAAGCACCTCCAGCAATAAGACGGCTAATACCTTCGAAGACACCTGTTTGTTGTGGGTTCAATACGTGGTCACGTATTTTTAAAACGCCCCAGACGCCCATTACTAAACCGAATAAATAAGAGATAGCTGTTAAAAATGCGGGGAAAACGCCGACATGTGTAATGATGCCACAGATTCTCTGACCCAAGCCTCCGGTTCCAGCAGTACACGCGCCAATGTAATCTGATGTAAATGGGCCCGTAAATATTGCGACAATAGAGAAAAGTCCGCCTGTTCCATCTATGGCGGTAAGCATCGCGGAATATATAGCTGGCATTGCAAGCAACGCACCACCGGCCAAAAGACGTATAACGGATTCGTTAAGCTTTACTTGTTCTGGCGTTTCAACATGTTCCTTAACTTTAATCGCGCCCATAACAACAAGGACTAGTCCAAGCAGGTATGAAGCAGCAGATATAAGCCCCGGAATAGTTGCGAGTGATGCAATGATAGATTCAAGTATATAGCTAAAATCATCACCACTTGCCGCTGTCAAACCACCACCAAATAGCGATCCTAAAGTCGTTGAAATCGCAACTATAGAGGCATTGAAAAGATTCGCAGAGCCGCCATCAATAGCAAATTGCGCGGCTTTAATCAGCATAGGCAGGGCAAATAAAGCGCCACCGACTATAAAGCTTATCATGGGCGTACGTAAGGGGGTCTGGCCTGAACCGTTGCCAGGATTTTCCACATGTGCTTTTAATTTTAATACGCCACGAACGCCAAATAATAAGCCTAGCAAATAAGCAAAAGCAGAAATTAAGCCAGCTAGATCGCGCATAGAAGCTACTATGCTGCTAGAAATTAAAGTAACTTGGGCATGTGCCGATGATGGCGCCATCAAAAGAATGGCCGCCAGCAAAAAGTTAGCCGCAATCATGTGGCGCGATGAAAATTTCAAGTTTTTTATATAATTTCCCAACATTCTAATATTACATCACATTTTATCTTAATTTTATCTTAAGAAGGCCAATTAAAAAAGAAGCAGCCCAGTCAATATATCCATTATAACACATAAATATGTTATAAATCAGTATATTAAGAAGGGCTGCATATTATTTACAAAATGGTTTACTGTGAAATATTGCCTTTTGTACCGCGGACAATCCATTTACCGTTTTCAATATCGATACTGGTAACGCGACCAATTCCCGACACGACACTGCCAACTTCAATAGCTTTCAGATCACGTGAGCCGTCAGCGGATATGCTTGCTTTGCCGGGTTGAGCTGATTTTAACGACCAAATTACGGATGTTTTTGGCGCTGGCTTAGGGTAGGCAACAGGTGAGGCTTTCTTAGCTGGTTTAGGAGCGGGGGTTTGAGCTTCGACGGGCTTTGTTGCGCTCTCGCGAATGCTTTCCATCTCTTTAATCTCGGCTTTTAGTGCGGCAATCTCATCGTTAAGCGCGTCGATTGTTTCGCGGCTATTATCCACGTCCTTTGTTAAGGCCTGATTTTCAGTTTCTAAGACTGATACTTGATCCTCAAGCGCTTCCAAATTTCCACTCATATCAGGACTGGTCGGAGACATTGTAGGCGTTTCATCCATGCTCTCGTCAAACAAAAGGGTCTCATCGGAGGATGCTGGCTCTTCAATCGCGTTTTCGACAGACATATCTGCGACATCACTATTGTCAACTGTATCGCTTTCTTGCTCATTTGAAAGAAATTCTGGGGCATCATCGAATAAAGTTTCAACCGCTACGTCTGGCTCTGGCTGGCTTGTATCATCATTGATAAAGTCGAATGCTTCGCTGTCACTGGTTGGTTCATCATCGGATTGAAGTTCTGCGTCTAAATCAGCAAGTTCAATCTGGTCATTGCTCGCCTCGCTGGGGAGAGGTCTTAGCGGAGTATCTTCAATGATATCTGGTGGATTTTGAGCCGGCGCTGATAATAAGATATCTTCGTCTTCAGTCAAAGAAGTGTCGTCTTTCTGCGGATTGAAGCCTTCAGTTTGATTGGTCGCTGTATTTTCTTCTATGGGTGTAGAGCCATCTATGTTATCTGGAGCAGGTGTGCCAGAGGAAAACATGCCTTGCCCGGCTATAAAAATACCAGCAAATATAACGACAACACCGACAACGATAGGAATAAAGAATTTTTGCAAAAACGTCTTATCGGGTGATGGTTCATCACTAGCAATCGCAGTATCATTGATACTGTCTTCAGCTATGTCACCTTGATCATCCCAATCTTCGTCAAAATCATCAATATCGAAATCATCTTCGAAAACTTCATCATCTTTAATATCATCTGGAATCATGGCAAACCTCTGAATCTAAACCTTATACATAAGGGGTTTTGTTTATTAGTGTGAAAGAGTTTATATCGCTTCGTCTTGAGTCACAACGGCCTGAATGAATAAAATTCCCATTGGTGTTCCTGGAGCAACGCGGATGAGAGGTTCAATTTTATCAACTTCTTCATCAATAATCTCTTGAAGAGCCTCACCTGCCTCTGTCATACCGGAAGCAACTTCCTGGTCATTGGACGCCGCATCAGTTTCTTCAGCAACCGTTTCCCCCTGAATTGTTACGGTCGTACGACCAGACTCGGCAATAGCTTCTGCAAACCCTGTTACAAATGCTGCCGCAGCGGGAAGCATAATGCGAGAAAAATAACGATGGTTAACTTCTGTGGCAAGGCCAGGCAGGGTTGTTGTAGGGTCAATAGCAACAGCATCAACGGTGAGCGTTTCTTCGTTAAGCGTTAATGTGCCAAAGCGTAAAGTTAAAAAGTCATCTTGTGTTTCAAATTCACCTATAAGACGCGCGCCCTTGAGTGGACCAGACATAATTTGCGCAAGGACAGGACCTGGAACATCGCTATTGGCTTCAATAAGAAGCTGTGCATATTCAATCTCGCCTGCAGGAAGAAGAACCTCTTGGATAATTTCTGTCTCTAATTCTCCGTCATCAAATGCGCCGCCGTCTGCAGATGCGCCATTGACACCGCCTTGTTCAGCGAGCTTCTTTTGCAGATCTTCAAGACTTGTAATGCTAAGATACGAGACTTTATTTTCCTTAGAGTCCAAAAGCGCCTGCATCTGTGCAGACATAGACTCTGCAAGTTGTTGAAGCTGCTCTTGGCGCGCAGTGTCATCGGGCAATTCAGTGGGCTCAATTGTTTGTGCTTGCTGCAATTCTCTTTGGAGACGCTCTTCTTGTAAGCGACGCCATCTTTGAAGTGGATCTTCCGCATCGACTTCCTGCTCTGGGACAGTTAAAACGCCCACAGGCGGTTCGATTGGCGTAGGCAGTGCGCTTGTTCCAGTGGCTTCGGCAATTTCAACATCGCGTTCATTCACTTCCTGAATGGCGTCAATATACTCTTGGCTGGCCGCTTCGGTGCCAGGAGGGGCTGTAATATCGGGGGCTTGACCCATGTAGGATTCATCAACTTGTGCTTTATCACCACCAAACATGATAATGACACCAAAAATCACAACAATAGCACCGGCAATAATCCCAACCTTGGCTAGGGGGTTATCTTTCATAAACCCGCCTAGAGTATTTCCTTTGGAATCAAACTCATCAAAGCTTGAATCATCAAGGTCTAGGTCGTCATTGTCTTCAAAATCATCGTTATTCATCTAAGATATCTCCACGGCTGGATATGCGGGCACGAAGCATTTTACCGCCTTCAGACAGTAAAACGACAGGACTTTCCTGAAAGGCGTATACATGTGTCCCATCAGCGGACGATACGGAACTCTCCCATGCGGGGGACATCATTGCAAAGGGTGTGCGCAAAATAGTAAGTCCATTATAGCTATAAGCACTCGTTCTGGAGTCAACGCCCGATACATTCATTCGAGAGGCACCGGGAGGTATCACACCTTCCAAGATGCTGGTTAGGTTTTGATCACCCGCTGTAATAGAAATACCACCTTGTATAATGGGTGACTTTCCGAGAGGGCCAATTTCAGGTATAACCGCGTCAAAGCGATAATGCACCATGTCACGGCTTGTATCCAACACCAAGATAACAGGCGTTTGTAAGCCGACAAGTTTGATAGACATGTTGCCAGCCGCATATTCTGATTGGGGCGTAACACGTATAATATTGGCAATAGAACCAGCTGTTGTTTCTATAATTTCAAAATCACCAGCCCAGGCAATATCTTCTATCGGCCACGGAGCCCCAGTCGAATCAAGAATATTGATCGTTGAAATATGCCCATAAGAAACTTTAACAGATACAGGAGCTACGCCCGGATCAAGGGGAATGTTCTGAACCGCGATTTCAGGCTTCGGACTAGGATAAACGGGTAGATTCACGGATTCTTGAGTGCGATCAAAGCGCTCAAGAAGTGTTCTAATTTCTTCAGGACGTAGCGGCAATAGGCCATCTAGTGCCGCATCAAATGCTTCTCTGCGTGTTTCTTCTTCAAGCTCTTCAGGCGTTTTTTCAAAAGAAAAAACATCTTCTTGGTCACCGAATGCAAGGCCAGGCGCTGCCGGCAATGAATCGCTACCTTCATCTTGCGGCGCTACCGCAAGGCTTGGGGGCGACAAGGAAAACGGATCGGTTTCTTGCGCTTGAGCAGGGCTTTGACCAATAATAAAGCCGCCCAAGCATAAGCAACCAAACATCAAGTTTTTTGCGTAAGAGGGGCGGTAGAATGAGATTAATTTAGGCATATGCGTGAAAACCAAACTTTGTACACTTACATTAAAGAGTATCGGTTGAAAAAAGACATGTCACGCAAGAAATTACCAAAAGACATAAAAACACACACAAGTTTTTAAATCTAGCGCGGCACAGCAATCCATTGTTCAATGCCGATTCCATTCGGGCTTTCAAGGCGCGGAACACGCACAACCACAATCGTAACAAGCAAGCTGTCGTTACGCGAAACATTGCCCGCCTGATATGTTAAAATCATTGGCAATTGAATAACCCATTGGTAGCGACCTGCAACAAGTCCTTGCGACTCCAGGATTGGCGCACCTTGTGGCGCAGCCGTTACGACTTGCTGATTGGCTTCAACCATTTCAATAATACGTGATTTTTGGAGGGCTTGTGTAAAGCTTTCCCAGCCGCTGCGCGTAAAATTGCGTGAAGATTCTTGAAGGCGACGACGATAATCGTTGAAACCGAATGTCATAACTTCCGTTGATGATTGCGCAACCCATGACATCAGTGCGGGCGCACTCATATTAGGCTCGCTTAACGCAATCATAGGAACAAGACGCCCATCTTCGGTGGTTGCGAAATAACGGTTTTCTGGCTGATGTGCCTGGATAACAAAAAACATTGCGCCAATTAGGCCAATAATGACAAACACTTGGATAAGGGCGATTTTGAGCAGGCTACGATAGCCGTCACGATAAAATTCATTGCGAACAATAACCTTGCCGAGGCCGCCAAGATCATCGTCTTGTTTTTTGTCGACATTAGCAGCCGAAGGTTTTACATCTTTTTTTGCCATAGATAATAATCGTCTGAAATTACTTGATATTCACGCCCAATTCGAACGCTATATACTATGTATCAAAAAACCCAAGCAAATGCCATGGCTAATGAAAAATTATAAAATCTTATTTTCAAACGTGCCTTTTATCAAAATCTTGTGATAGAATAGGAGTTGGTTTGATCATTTTAAGTTAAATTTGAGCGTTATGGGCATTTTAAAATATTGGAAACAGGCGAAAATACATGCTCTTTTAGGCGCGTCGATTCTCGTTTTTATTACTTTTCCATCAGAAAAAGCGAATGCTTGGAGCTGTAATCAAGGATGTTTACCAGATATCACCGCGGATCATAACACTTTGAGGGATCGAATTACTGATCACACAAGTGATAAATTCACAGAGCATAGAAATTGGATTGCTGATGAGTTTTTTAAAAAACAAGTCCTGCCCGCCCTCATGCTCTTTACCGAACAAATGTCAGCCGTAGCGATGCAACAAACAATGGCGATCGGCACGTTTTTAGACGCAAAACACCAATTAGAAACACAAAGATTACTCCAAGAGCTGCAAGTAGAAGCGCACAGGGATTATCAACCAAGCGAAGACTTTTGTTGGTTTGGGACAAATGTAAGAAGCTTAGCGGCCAGCGAAGCGAGGTCGCGCGACAATACCTATCTGATGTCACGGCGCCAGGCGGCAAGACAATTAGGCGAGCAAAGTATGGGGGGGGCATCAGATGGTGATAATGACAAATTTGCACGCTGGACGATGTTTCTTAAATATTTTTGCGACCCCCAAGACAGTGATTGGGTTGATACACAACCAGGCGTGACTGGATTGGCCTCCATTTGCTCGCCGCCCCCAGGAACTGATCCCGTATATACAAATGCAGACATTGATTACACGCGAATGATTGATAAAACGCGAACATTAAACGTTAATACTTTCGGCGAAGGCGCAGATTTCACATCTGGTTTAAATGTTACACAGCCAGAAAGAGCAGTATTTTCACTTGGCAATAACCTTTATGGCCACGATCTGCCCACGCGCATACAGGATAAAAAACTTCTTGCGCAGGAACGTTATCAATCTGGTTACTTGGCTTTACGCAGCATCACAGCAAAGCGCAGCGTTGCAGAGAATTCCTTTAATGCGATTGTGGGAATGAAAACGAACGGAAGCACCATCTATAATTCACCAAGTGGCACAAGTAACACATATGAATTTTTAGGGCCAATTATGGTTGAGTTAGGTATTGCTGATCCACAAGAAGTTCGCAAATTACTCGGCGCAAATCCCAGCTACTATGCTCAACTAGAATTGCTAGCAAAAAAAATCTATCAAAATCCGGATTTCTATTCGAATTTATACGACAAGCCAGCAAATGTGAAACGCAAAAGCGTCGCGCTGAAGGCTATAGAGCTAATGGTTGATCGCGCAATTTATGAAAGCCAAATCCGCCAGGAAATGGTGACATCCGTATTATTGTCAACACGCCTAGAGCAGCCATTTAATGAGGCACAAAAGGGATTGGTTCCATCGGAAAAATAATGATGAGCAAAAAAATATTATTATGCCTGCTAATGTCTGTCATGCTTTGGATATCTTATCCTAAGCAATCGGACGCGGCGTCGTGTACTTACAATGCGTCATGTCGGTACAGATCCGATAACGAGACTGATGACTCAATTGACATTGTGAATAGGCATACAGACGAGGAATTTGAAGCGCATCGCGTTTGGTGGGTATCTATTTTTTGGGAAGATAACCTTCTGCCCGCATTGATGTTAATGTCGAGCCAATTAACCTCCGTCGCGGTTAAACAGACAGAGGTTATCGGCGGTTTTCTGGATGCGAAACACCAATTAGAGACGCAGCAAACCCTCCAAAAAATCACAGCGCGCGCGCACAAGGATTATCACCCCACCGTTGGGATGTGCGAATTCGGGTCTTCCGTTAAAAGCCTCGCCGCATCTGAGCGTCAGGGAGAGGTAAATGCAGTTATTTTATCCCAAAGATCAATGGACAGAGCGCTAGGAAACGCAAATACCGCCGCCGCATCTGGGCAATTAAGCGACTCACTTAGCCGCCTTAAACAATTCCGCGAAGTTTACTGTAATGTAAAAGATAACAATAATGGTCTAAAATACATGTGTGAACATGATCAAGACGGAACGTTCACGGATTCAGATATTGGCAATGCTGCGCCGGGTGGCGTCGGTGGAACAGATCCGTTGCGCTTTAACAAGGATATTGATTACGCGCGCACGCTTGAGATGCCGTGGACAATTGATGTGAACCTCACAGATGAAAGTGCAAACATTACCGCAGATGAGCAAGATGTCTTTGCATTAGCGGCAAACCTATATAGTCGAGATGTCTTCGCAAGACCGCAGGGACTAGATCTTACAAGTGACAAAAGCGCCTTATCAACGATGCAGCAAGCTTACATGGATGTTCGCGCTGTATTGGCCAAGCGTAGCGTCGCAGAAAATTCTTATAATGCATTGGTCGGTATGAAATCGTCAGGAACAGCAGGTTCTCGTGACTTCTTGGAGGCATTGCTGCTTGAGTTGGGCATTGATGATGCAACAACAAATGTTAAAGCATATATCGGTGACTCATCTGGAACGCCAACATCATTTCCCACTCAAAATGTGAGTGAGCTAGACGCGCTTTTAGGTGAAAATCCAAGTTATTACGCGCAAATGGAAGTATTGACGAAAAAAATCTATCAAAACCCAGACTTTTACACCAACCTCTATGACAAGCCTGCAAACGTAGAGCGTAAAGGTGTGGCAATGCAGGCGATTGGGTTAATGCAAAAATTCGATTTGCTTAAAAGCAACCTAAGAACTGAAGCAACACAATCGGTTTTATTGGAATTAGCCATCATCGACCGTCAAAAAGACGTTGAAGAAAATCTTGCCGCAATCACTAAAGGGGGCGAGTAAGCCGCATGAAAATGCATCTGGTAAACGCGCTAACTTTATCTCTTAAACTGATGGCTATCTGTGTGTTTTTCGTGGCCAGCAATGCTGCGCACGCCAATAAGGCTGATCCAAAAGACGCGATAAAAAGCCAATCACAAACAATGATACTGCAAAATTTCCCTGTGAACGCAGAGGTATATTATACAATTTTCTCTGGCTCAAACCTTCTGGGTGAGGGAAGAGAGGAAACCGATGAAAATGGAGCCTTATCTATAAACACGCCTCTTGGCAATGCGGATGCACAATCAAGCATAGTCTACGATTTAAAGATCTCTAAGGACGGCGATTATCTGGACGTCCTCCTGCGCCAAAACCTTCAGAGCGGAAAAATCACAACATCTGGTAAAGGCCTTGATCAGTTTTCAGAGATAAGCATTCTCACATCTGATAAGAATATGCGCACAAAAGCGGATTGGTCAGGTGCGTTTAATGAAACAAGCTTGATGAGCAAAAAGACGGGAAAAGAGAAAACATTTGAAATTGCGCTTAATGGCTTTTCGAATTTAGGCGACATGGGCGCGCAACCATCTCCCGCAATCATCAAGGTATTATCTGCGCCCAATGGCGGCCTTGTTACGCAAACACCAAACCAAACACCGTCATTATCGCCTCCAACAAGCGGATATGCTCAAAGCACGGGCTCAGCAGGCCAATTATCGGCCACATCTAGCAAAATTGTACAAAACTATGTGACCGCTTTGATGTTAATGACCGACCAGTTAAGCGCGGTTATGATGAGCCAATTGACATCAATCGGACAATTTTTCGATGCTAAAATGCAAATGGAAGTTCAAAGAACGCATCAAGAGCTAAGAGCGCAGGCCATCAAAGATTATCACCCAAGTGAGCAAATGTGCACGATTGGATCATCCGTAAGAAGCCTCGCCTCCACAGAACAAAGAATTACCACCAATAAATACGCGCTAAACAATGTGATGATGTCGCATTACAGAAACCAATTATCGTCATCTAGTGCGATTAACGGACAAAATGAGGTCGCATCGAGATTAAAGCAATTTCGTGAAGTGTATTGTAACCTTAAAGATAGCCAGCTTGGTCTTTGGTTTATGTGTGAGCATGACCAAAACGCAGACACATCAGACAGCACAATGGGACAGGCCGCGCCAGACGGTGTTGGCGCACAGCATGGTATGGCTCCGCCAAATACTGTAGGCGAGCAGTACGCCCATTTAAATCGTATAAACAAAGACGTAGATTACACCAGAACATTGGACTACCCGCAAACGGTTGATGTTGACATGACTGACGGGGTTGAGGCAGATGACGAAGAAGATGTCATCGCCCTCGCAAAAAACCTCTATTGGCCAACGATTATTAATTTTACTGATCCAGAAAGTCTGCCCGACAAACAGGCTGGAATGCTTGACCTGCAACGCGTCACAGCACTTAAAAACATGGCGCATACAAGTTACACAAACCTAGTCGGCATGAAAGCGCGCGCTGAAACACCAGCTTCCGGCGTAGAGCCAGGGTGGGCTTACATGAAAACCCTGCTTAAGGATTTTGGTATCACCGAGGATGAAATTGAGCAAATGGTCGGTGTCCAACCAAGTTACTGGGCGCAGATGGACGTATTAACCAAAAAAATGTATCAGATGCCAAGCTTCTACACCAATTTATACGATAAGCCGGTTAATGTTGAGCGTATGAGTGTCACTTTAGACGCTATCAAATTGATGCAGGCGCGTGACTATTATAATTCGCGCCTTCGCCATGAAATGTTAAATTCCGCCCGCTTAGAGACAGAATTGGTAAATGGCGGCCACTATGACAGGCCGAAATCCATACTATTATTTAGGTAATGAAAGCCACATAAACCAATCTGGCACTCCCCTTGCATTGAATATCCTTAAGAAACGACAATAGGCACTTATTGCCAAGTGCCTTTGAGCGTGTATTAAAGGATATTCAAAATGAGCTTAACGGCATTAAATACGGCATTATCAGGATTGAGAGCGGCGCAAAGCCAAATCAACGTGATTTCGAACAACGTTTCGAATGCCAGCACACCTGGATATACGCGTAAACTCGCCCCACAAAGCACGCAAGTGGTTGATGGCGTTGGCATTGGGGTGCGAACCGAAAACATCCTGCGCCAGGTTGATTTGAATTTGGAACGTAACCTATGGACACAAATCAGCGCAACTGGTGAGTTGAATATCAAAGAATCATACCTTGAGCGTGTTGAGCAATTTCATGGCCCGCCAGATGCAGAATTATCTGTATCGGCAGAACTTGCCCGTTTAGAAGACAGTTTTGCCGCATTGTCAGAAGTACCTGAAGATCCTCAACGCCAAGCTGTTGTCGTAAATCAGGCTGTCGACATGGCAAATAAAATCAACGATTTCGCCGATTTAATCCAAACATCACGTAACGATGCACAAGATGAAATTGGTCTGACGGTGTCAAAAATAAACGGTCTCTTGGAACAGATTGCCGACGTAAACAAGCAGGTACAAGACAGAACCAATTTCAGAGAAAGCACTGCGACTTTAGCTGACCAACGCGATGAAGCAATTAAGGAGCTATCAGGTTTAATTGATATCAGCTTTTTCACCCGCGGAGATGGCGTGCTAGTGGTGCAAACCAATCGCGGCGTTGAGCTTGCGTCAAATATCGCGCAAGAACTGACATTCCGATCAAAACCGTTAGGCCCGGCAAGCCTCTATCCAGAAAATGCTGCGGGTGTGTATGTGGGTGATCCCGTAACAACGTCATCGGGCGCCATCGAAATTACCGAATTATCACCGGGCGGAAAGCTTGGCGGATTGATCGAACTGCGCGATGAAACATTCCCCAAGCAACGCGCACAATTGGATGAATTCTCTCATAAGCTCGCATTACGCTTTGAATCACAGGGGCTAAGGCTATTTACCGACAACACAGGCGCCATCCCCGCGGATACACCGCCAACAACAGAAGTGCTCTTACCTGTTCCTGCACCCGCAATACCCGTTGAATATATCGGTTTTTCTAGCGAAATACGGGTGAATCAAAATATATTAAACGACAACTCTTTGATCCAAAAAGGCACCGCAAGAACCGACATCCCTGTTCAAGAGGGCTCCAATGAAGTCATTCGCAGGATCATCGAATACACATTCGGCGATATTGCCTATGAGCAAGCAACAGGCTCAATCGATCTGCGGGTCGGCGGCGCGGCAACAAGCCTCCAAGAGTGGCTTGGCGTCTATTCCGAAAATGAGATTACAACATCACGCGACATCGCGGCCTTCGGAGATCTAACCCTCACCGCTGGAAGCCCGTTTGCAACTGCGGGAGCCGATACATTCTCAATCACCATTGACCCATCCGGCGAAGGCGTAGGGCCAACAGGGCCGCTGAATATTGATATCAATGCGCTTCCCGTGCCACGTGATGCCAACGCACTCGCAACCGCCATCACGGCGCTAGATCCTGATATCACCGCAACGATAAATGCCAATGGACAGCTTAACATTCAAAGCCGATGGGATATCGAGATTGACGATGTAAATATGGGTGCGCCAGGGCTGCAATTCTTAGGTATAAATCCCGGCACATATGAGGCAACCGATCCATATCTGGACGTGCAGGTGGGCAATGACGCGCCAGTACGCATTACGATCGAACCAGGTGACACAGATGCGGATTTAATTGATAAACTGATTTTAGATCCATCAGTGACAAACGACACTGGCGTGCCCGGTCTTGCTTACGACGCCGTGCAATATGCCGCGACTGGCCAATTAACCTTGCGTGCAGGCGATGATTACGATGCCCCTGCCTTCGGTGGTGATATCAAAATCACAACAGGCACGTCACGCGTTGATGCAGCAAATGCAGAGATTAATGCCTTAACACCCGGCACATTAACGGGCGGTGTAAATCTGGTTTCTGCGATATTCGGAAGCTTTAACGCGGCGGGTCAGGATTTATCTCCCGTGACATCTGTGTCTTACGGATCTGAAACCGAAACAGGAAGCGGCATTTATGTCGGATTTCGCGATAGCCTGCTCGGCAGCAATCTGGGCGTCTCAACCAATATCAGAGGGGCAACAAGCCTCCTGAGCTACGCACAAAAAATTGTAAATGAAAACACACAAGAACTGGTGCTAACAAAAGCGCGCATCGCCGACGAAGTCGCATTACAAGATGTATTACAAACACAATTATTAAACGATTCAGGCGTCAGTATTGACGAAGAACTGGGCAATCTCATCAGCGTACAAACCGCCTACAGCGCCGCGGCGCGGGTTATAACGGCGGTTGACGAGTTGTTTCAGGAATTATTAAACGCCGTACGTTAAGCGGTAGAAAAAAGGAAAGTAAAAATGACAGGCATATCATCACTGGCACAGGCTTTAGGACAAATTGGACGCATCCAAGAACAGCAAACCTTGCTGGATACGTTAAGCACGCAGCTTGCGACAGGTAAGAAAACACAAAAGTTTTCTGGTCTTGATACCGACGTGATCGCAACGCAACGCGCCCGCGCGAATTTATCGTCGTTGGAAACATATGTCGATAATATCAAAAACGCGGAACGTCGTGTAAAACTCACATTGACCTCAATCGAAGAATTTAAAAGCCAGGCAAAAATCCTCGCCGACGCGGTTGTTGGTTTAACACAGGAATCTGCGCATCAGCGCGGCGAACCCATCTATTACGATGACCCGCTAACCCCGGATGTCGAAGAAAACACAATTATCGGCTACACAACCGCCCAGCCCGATATTGATTTAGAAACGCTGCAAGACCTCGCTGGCAATCTTTACGATTACGCGGCCGATCTGCTCAATTCAAAAGATGGTGACCGATATGTTCTAAGCGGCACGGATACATCAACGCCGCCATTCAGTGATTCCGGCGTATTGGATTCCGCAATCTCCACCCGCCTCGCAAGCTGGAAAAACGGCACGATCTCTAATGACGAGCTAATCGCGGATCTTCAAGATCGAACAATTGATAACGGAAATGTCGATGCGCTCAGTGATTCCGTCGTAGGGTTTTCATCCTCGCTCAGCGCGGGCACGGCAGGAAAAGTCACTGTTCGCATTGATCAAAGAACAGAAATTGACGCAACAGTGTTGGGCAATGATCAGGGGTTTCGCGATATAATGGTTGCGCTCTCTTACATGAAAAGTGCTGATCTTGGCCCCATATCAGATGAAGTTGAAATCGATCCCGTTACAGGGCTGCCCAATGTCATTACCGAGGGCGCACCCGGCGCAAATGTTGATGAACAAAAAGAAAATTTTTATAAAGTTTTTAACGCCGTTTCCACAATGATCAATGGCGCATTGGATGATATCGATCAGCAGCGCTACAAATTAGAAACAGCAAATGCCAGAATTGTGGGGATTAAGAACACGCATCTACAAGACATCAATATTTTGAAAACCACGGTGGCAACGATAGAAGATGTAGATCTCAACGAAGTGGCTGTAAAATTAAAGACATTACAAACCCAGCTCGAGGCATCTTTCGGAGTGACCGCGAGGACATCTCAATTAAGTTTAGTGAATTTCTTGTAAACAGACGTAAATTCTTAAGCTTTATCGCCGATAATAACTTCCATTTTTTCGTTACCCGATGTGGAAGCATAACTGATATCAAGCGCATTATTTTTGGCGTTTGTACCATGTTCCAGAAGAAGGCTAACTGCTTTTTCAAAGCTACCCTGCACTTCAAAATCTGTAGCGATTTGATAATCATGCGCAGCATCCCAAACCAATTTAGCATTGGCATTGTTGCTCCACTGATTAATCGTGTCTTTTAAACTTGCGCCAGCTTGCGCAGTCCAAAATGTTATTTTCTGTGATGGTTCTGCATCGGTTAGTGACGGCAAATCGTTGCTAGCAACGGAGGTAGTCGGGGTGGGCTGTCCCATTGGTTCAAAGATGTCAGTGACTTTCTGCAAAAAACCTTTTTCGCGAGTGTCCGTTGCAGCATTCTCGCTACCAGGGTCAACAATGTTGATGCGCTTAATCTTTCTCTCACGCATAGCGGGCATCATGCCAAGTTCTGCGTCATCTGCCGTCCCTGCGGCGGGCTCAATGTAAGCAGGTGTTGATGACGGTGCCATAGCTTGTTTTTGAGCAACAATAAGAACGCTTTTATGTGAGATGACAACCTCATAACCAAGTGATGTCACCATATCCGCAACGACTTCATTCCACGGCTTTCCACCATTCCAAGACACGCGCAAACCAGGGTTCACATTCTTGCCAAATGAAAACGCATATTCAGAGGGAACAACCTGTCTCAGCGCCAAAGCGAGCGGCACATCTTCCGCAAACCCAACGGCATTTTCCATCGGTGCAACGGCTTGTATAGCTTGTGTTGCTGGTGCGTCACTAGTGAAAGTAACAGGCGGCTCTTGTGTGTCTTCCAAAGATTCTGCACTTGGGAAAGGCATAATCTGAGAGTTTCTTTTTTCAACCTGCTCAACCGCACCAGCTGGCGCGTCCTCAGGAACAATAATACGCGTTTTGGTCATTTCAAATGGCGGCTTTTTAAGCACTTCTGGAGAATAATCCTCAATCGGCTCGGGCACAGGCTCAGGCAAAGGTGGGAGTTCTGCAGCTTTCTGAACGCGAACCGCGCCTGAATTTGGAGCCCTTTTTGGCATCATGGAAACACGTGATGGTGAAGATGGCGCAGCATTGAATGTTGGTTGTGGCGCTAAATCAACAGGCGCTGGATCTAATTCTGTGATCTCTGGTGCAGGCGATGTCATTTCAGGCTCTTGCAATTCGACATCGGACGGCAAGGGAAGAAATTGCTCATCAGCAACGCTTATCACCGGCGCTGCTTTTGGGGCTTGTTCAGCTGCGGGCGCGGCCGTGTTTTTTTGCGGCACCCATTCAAAACCGGCAAGTGCCTGAGGCGCACTCACGCCGAGAGCAAAACATGCACCAATAGTTAAAAATGTTTTACGACGAATAAAAGTTTGCAACGCGACCATAACCAATCCTACCAATCTTCAATCTAATTTTATGAAATCTACCAAACATTATAATGAGGACGTTAAAAAGACAAGCTTTTCAGTGCAATATACGCATATTTCACACCAAACAATAAAACAAAAGTTGTTTAACCATAGTCGTTAAATTTTTTGCGCTTAGCTGCAATCCAACCTGGGCGAGCTGCGCCAACAATCCAAGCACGGAAATTACGAATAGCCGACGGAACAGTTAGGCCTTTGCGCTCCAATTGTCGAAAAACAATAAGGGTGGTAATCATGACAAACAGCGTCGACCATCTAAAATGCACAAGCAAAACAGGCAGCGGCAATGCAGCGCGCGCGTCAAAAGCAAAAAAGCGAACAGTTTGCATGCTGTTACGCCAATGCCAATTGAGCTTTTCCTGCATGTTATCAATTTGCTGTGATTCTGACACGAAGGTCTCCTGTACCGATTCAATAAGCGATAATTATAGCAAATTTATAATTAAGAAGAAATAAAGATAAGCGTCTAAGATCCAGTGCTCGATGCCAGTAGTAAATAATGACGGCGATCAATAAGGCCTTGCTCATAGACAAGCTCGGCTGATTTTTCCATCGTGCGCCCATATTGCGGAATCATCCGTTGAATTTCATTCGGCCATTCAACGAATGTCATATCCATGAGCTTTTCACGCACCTCATCAGGGAATTTCATCCATTCCCGAACCCCAATACGCCCGCCGCCTTCACGCGGAACAAGCGCCTGTGTCACGATCAAACGTAATGTCTCCATCAATGCGATGGCACGTTCCTCACGTTCCTTCATATCATATGTCGAAAGCATGCGTTGAATAGTGGAGGCGACACCGGTTGTGTGGGTTGTGGTATAAACCGCATGGCCCGTTTGCGCCGCTTCAATGGACGCATTAATCGTTTCTCGATCACGTGATTCTCCAACCAGAATAACTTCGGGCTTGCGGCGAAGCGCATTGCGAACACCATGCGCGAAATCAGGCAAATGCCGCGGAATTTCCGATTGAGACACCAGTGAACGAGGGCTTTCGATAGAATCATAAACATATTCAATCGGCGCTTCGTAAGTCAGCATTTTACCGCACCCACCCGGGCGCTCAAGCAACATACGATTGCCCGCAGCAAGCAAAGTTGTTTTACCAGACCCCGTAGGACCTGTAATCACAACCATCCCTTGGCGCGGCGCCCATGCTTCAATCACTTCTCGCTCAACGCCAAGATCTTTCATCGTTGGTGGTTCGCTGGGCAGAACACGCATGGTAATCTGCGCTGCATCGCGTCCCCGTGATAATATCGCGGTAATATTCACACGAAAGCGAATACGTGTGTAACGGTCAGGACGAATTTCATAGGAAACATCAAGGTCGCGCGCCGATGCCAAACGCGCCTGCGCTTCCGGCCCGTAAATTTTGGTGAGGAACATAGCCATATCGGCAGCATCAATATTGCGAAATGTCCCCGGATAGAGTGATCCATGAATCTCATTATAAACGGGGCGATCCGATTGTATCGAAACATCGGAGGCATTTTGCTTTACACACCACAAAAGGAAGGGGTCAATATGCTCTTCTTGGAAACGATCGGGTTCATCCGGCCAAGTTTCCGCAAAATTATCTTCAGGTTTGAGAAGGCTTATCGGCTTGCGGGTTGCCATTCATCAAATCCTGTCATGAGTTCTGGAACACCTGTGATTTGAACGGCGCGATCACCAACACGCATCTCATCACCATCACCAGTAATACCACGATCAACCTGAAGGGCGAGCGGTGGAGAGATCATGCCCTGTGAAAGCAAAACACGATAACGAATCATACCTTGAAAATCGGCGTTTAATAAATTGAGATCTTCTTGGAAAACTTCATTGGCCTGCATAATGCCTTGTTCCCAACCTTTACGGACATATTTGATCCATGTATCACGCTCTTCGAGATTTTCTGGGCGAAGAATATCTGGTGGAGGCTCAACATCACCCCATTCGCGTTCAATATATGTGCGCCAATTGCGTCCTGCGGATACAATGCGGGCATTATTAATAATGTTATAAATGCGATCTGAAACAGCCGCTTGCTGCCCATCAAAATCAACCAATGTTGCGTTAACAGATTCGCTCACGATCGGCGGCTCGATTAAAAAGCCAGAAGGTGCAGGCACCAAAAGGCTATTAAAGTCATATACCTTGTCGAGGTAATTCGCGCGCTTGTCGATCTCTTTGCGGATTTCATATGTCCGCGCGGCGAGGCCCGCACGCGCCCCATAAGAAACAGCGGCTTCCTTGAGCGCTTCAAGGCGAATATCAAGGGGCATACCGCTATCGCCCATCGCTTCATTTTCACGCTCCACATTTTCAATCTCTTTTAATGTCGGCGGCGGGTTGTAAGTATTTTCTTCTTGTGGGCGATCAATAATATTGGCATGCACAGGATAAGCGGAAAAAACCGAAATCGCTGCGACGGCAAGTGTGCAAAATTTCAAATTGGCTTTTATACAACGCAACATGCTCTAACAATCCCTTTCGGATTTATCCCCGCGCGCCAGTATTAGGCGAGTAGTGAATTTCAACAACTTCATTATCCGCGTCAACGCGCACATCGGCGCGTAAGCCCAATTGAAGCCCAACATCGCGAAGCACCTCAATAACGGGTTTATTTTCCGCATCAATGGAAACAATAATCGGAACGGCAGGAGCCACACCCACACTCACGAAATTATAGCTCGCGCGTTGAGCCAATGTTTGAATGATTTGTTCCGCTGGCCCAACCCAGTTGACGGTAATCGCGCGGCGTAATGTTGTCGGCGCATCACCAATCGGCGCCGCCGCAATCGCGGGTCCGCGGCTATGCTCAACTGCTGCCAGTGTTTGAAGCGCGTTACTGGCCTGTGTTGCCGCGTCGGCTAACATTGCTGAAACATTATCAGGCTCCGCAACCAATTGCGGCGTTGAATTGCTAAAATTATTCGCAGTCCCGCAACCGACAAGCGCGGTCGTTGAGACGCATAAACAAAAATTGAGAAACGAACGAGTCATACTAATTTAACACCTTGCAAAGTGGATATATAAATAAATTCTCTAAATGAACCATCTATAATAATCAAGGGTAATGCTTCAAATGCACTCCTGCAAGGAAACATCGGCATTTGCCCCCAAGCAAATCAAATAATAATCAAGAATTAGCGATCTTTTTTCACAAGACCGTTATCATTCAAAATATCAATCACCTTGTTTTTATAGCGTGTCCCATGCAGCGGTGTGCGGGAATGGTAATGTGCAATCGCTTTCGATAGGCTGCCTGTCTCGTTCAGATGCCCCTTTAATATCCATGCCGAAACACCAACATTCGTGCAGGCATCATCGCGCACCCATTTACGTGCTGTAGCTTCGCTTACGCCCCATTTGGTCGCAAGTTCAGGCATCCAGATTGTGTTGATTTGCATGGGCCCCAAATCATAAGACCCATTGGTATTTTTAACCTCTTGCCCGACTTTACCGCCCTCGGCTTTATAAATCCCCACAAGCACAGCGGGCGGAACAGAATAAGTCTGTGACGCAAGCATTAAACAAGCAGCAAGGATTTTACTGGCAGCCATGTGTTGAAAGAGCCTCTTAAATTACGCAAAAAATGATTCCTAACTCTTCTTACCAAAGAATGACATCGGATTTCCACTGGAATCGCCGCCCTCATCAGAGCTGTCCTCTTTTGTCTCGTCCGCTGGCGGCTCTTGCGCAGGTGGAGGAGGGGGCGTTTGCTCGGCAGGAGGTGCTGCTGGCGGAGGCGGCGCAACTGGCGTAACTGGCGGTGGAGCTGGTGTTTCTGGCGCGGCCATCGGCGGCGCAACAGTTTTATCATCGGCTTGAGCCGCCCCGGCGTCAGGCTTTTTGAAAAATGCCATAGGTCCAGCGCCGCTGGCTGGCTGTTCTGTCTGCGCAGGTGGTGTGGCCGCAGTTTGCTGCGGCGGCGGTGTTGGAAGTGGTGCTTCTTGCGCAGCCGGAGGGGCGGCAGGAGCCTGTTCGGCAGGCGGAGATGCGGGCGGGGCAGGTGGAGCCTCGGGCGCTGTTGCCGGTTTTGCTTGGAAGATGGCAGGTTTTGCTGGTGCGCTCGCAATCTCTTGCTGCACCGCTGGCGCCTGTGTTGGAGCGGCGGCTGGAGGCGCTTCCGCAGGTGGGGCCTGTGTCGGCGGCGTCTGTACTGGCGCCGCATCGACAGGTTTATCCGTTGGCGGCACAGCAGGGGGCGCGGGCGGCGTCGGTGATGACGCGGCAACGCTTGCTGGTGCATTTGCCCCGCCTTCAGGCATTAAATTCTTCGCAACAGCCTCTAACATCGCCGTGCGCATCTCGAATGCTTTCCAGACGGGTTCGATGGAAATGGCGGCGGGTGAATCGCCATCCGCGCCTGTTAATTTCTGTGTCTCTGCCTCATGGCATGATGCGTATACGCTGGCCGTGGCCCGCAAAATCGCCAATTCCGCCAGCTTTTCATCATCACCCGATAAGCCAGGCAACAAAACCTCACGCATCTCGGCGGTGCGTTTCACCAACCGATCGGAAACATCCATAACCAGCTTCTGTTCTTTCTGACCAAACGCAAACGCGCCAACCGCATTAATAACAGGGATCAACGCATCAACATATTGAATGCTGATTTGATGCGCATCAACAACGCCGCCATCTGCTTTTAAGGATTGAAGGCGTTCAATATGCGCATCGCTCAATGTGAAATTATCGCCGAATGTTAAAACCGCGCTCATCGCGGCTTGGATTCGGTTTAAATCGGATGCATCAGGCACTTTGCCCTTTTGCTTATATTGATCCGCAACCAAAGACCCCGCAAGCGCCGCCAAGGCAACGCGAAGCGAATCATCTTGTGAATCCGTTGCGGTTAAATCCAGCGTTTGGTTCATCGCGATGCTGGTTTCAACAACCTTGCCCAAAAGACTGGCAACAATGGTCGCAGTGTCGGAGTCGCTAACCCCATGATCCGCCGCCGCCAATAATGGCGTGCCGATTTTACCGAGGATCTGGATTAAATATTGAGCGCGTTGGTTCATATCAAAAAGGTCATTAAATACTTATTTTATAAAGTATAAACCAAACCTCCTTTATTATAAAGCCACATAACTTTCATAGATAATGACAACAAATTAACTGCGCGCCCCAATATCGGCGATCATCGCTGGTGCATCTTGTGGTTTGCCGCGAACGATTTTTACCGTGCCGTCTTTGGCGCGATAAACAATCATCGGCGTCACGTTCAATTTCCATGACTGCATCAAGGATAGATTACGCTGAACCCCTTGTTGATTAAGCTCGGATTTGGCGGGCAATGCATCCGCATCACCGTCCATATGCTTAAACCAGCGCTCTTGCGGGTTTGGCGTGGCCATTAAAAACGCAGCCTGCGCACGCGTCTCATCACGAAACCCAACAGGGATCATACGTAGTTGCAGTTTTCCCGCGTCAATATAATCTTTGCGAATGGATTCAATAAACGCATGACAATGCGGGCACTGTGGATCAATAAAGCTGTACAGGACAGGCGCGCCGGTCTCACCAAGCGGCACCCAATTGCTGTTTTCAATCTCGTAATAAAGACGCTCGGACGGGGATTTAAATTCAAATGATTGTTCTTTGGCCTGTGAATTGCCATCCGTGACCAATGATTCATCCGCCAAAACATCAAGGAAATTACCATCCGCATTTTGCAAACGCTGAACTTGATCAACGGTAATCATCTCGCCTTTGTCATCAAACAAAACGCCCATTAAAAACGCGCTGCGATCCGGTTTGACGTAGAAATACTGTTCCTGCCCGTTTTTCATGGTCAGCCATGCGTCAAAGCCTTTATCTTTTCCTAAAAATCGAATCTGCGCACCTTCATCCACCAAATTCTGGATCGGCGCTGGCAATTCCGGCACACCGTCTTGTGCATACGCGCTGCCAACAGACACGCCGCAAAGAAGAAGGGAGAGAGCAAGATGTTTAATCATAAATGAAAGTCCTTAAAATAAATGATACTTACCGATTCAGTTTACCCGCCATAGACAGGCAAACACAAATATTCTTTATACAAATAGGGTAAGGATACCCGTATATCCATAGAGCCGCGCATTTGAAATCTCGCCGCCGGCGTAAAACCCGCATAACGGGACATCGCCGATAATATCACGAATAAGCGCCATCTCGCTTGCCGCGCGCCCCTCAAACTCCGCCATCGCCCGCCCCGCGCAGGACACATAAATCGCGCCTTTAGGTTCAAAATGACCCGATTCATCGGTCGCACGTTTGCGCAATCTCACCAATGTTTTGGATAAATCTTCCTGCACGGTTTCGTCATTGCGCTGAACAAACATCATCCGCTCACCATTGGACAGATACTGCGCCACCATAATCGACCCTTCATCGGGATCAATGCGCATAATATTGCGCACCAAATAATCATTTTGATCGGATTGGCTTACGGGGAAAGCAACATGCATATCGCTTTTCATCAATCCACGAAAATCCTCGGGCAGATCATCCACCCCTTCAATGTCATATTGATCAAGCAAAATCTCATCGCTGTCTTTGCCAATCTTTTGCAAGGCCATCTCACGCAAATCACGTTCAAAAATCTTGACGGGTTTTTCATCGTCCAATTCTAAAATGGTATGCTCGTCACATCTGGTAATAGTATGCATTTTGCCAATCGGCGCGCATCCCTGCGACAGCGCGGTAATAACCGAAACCGAATTGGAAAACGCCACGCCGCTGATTCCGCCATTACAAATCTCCCCTGAAATCTGCACTTGTTGTGTACGTGAAGAGGATAGGCCACCCACCATAAAACCGGGCACAATCTGATTGAGCTTTTTTAAAACCAGCGCAGGGTCTTCTTCGGCTGTCGGATCACCATGCGCAACCACCAGCATAGGATCATGATCCTTAAGCCACCCTGATAAAGCGCTGCGCGTGTCATGCCCCTCAAATTGAGCGGGCGGGAACAGGCAAAACGCATCATCATCAAAACGCCCGATCATGGCCGATATGGCGGGCTTATCAATAAAGCTCTCTCCGCATCCGACAACGCCGACGCCATTCGCCCCCACCCAGTTTTCAATGCCAAGCACGGATTTGAACAAATTAACAATACTCTCCGCATCATCACTCAACGCATCACTGATATAGAGAAAACCGAGATTAAACCCCGCCCCGTCGGTTTTGACTTCGTCCAATTGCTCCAGGACACTTTTGGCGGCTTCGCGCCAATCCGCGCCCATGGCACATGCCGAAGCAAAATGGGAGGATGTGAACAAAGACATAAAAATAACCTTAAATCTGAAAAAGCTCGCAAGTGGCGAATCAATTCTCTAAGCTAACTGAAGAACAAATTTTAGGAAAGAAGGATCATCATGGAAGCATTATGGATCATTTTAGGATTAATCGCTCTGATCGCCCTCATCGCGATCGTAACATATAACCGCCTTGTTGCGCTTCGCCAAAACCGCGAACAATCATTTGCCGATATTGACGTCTATCTTAAAAACCGTTTCGACCTCATCCCCAATTTGATCGAAACGGTCAAAGGCTACGCCACGCATGAAAAAGAAGTCTTCGAAAACATCACAAAGGCACGCTCCGGCATCAAAGATGCAGACACAACATCTGAACGCGTCAATGCAGAAAACGACCTCAGCCGCGCCATGATCAGCCTGTATGCGGTCGCCGAAAATTACCCCGACCTAAAAGCCGATGGTATGTTCCAAAATTTGATGAGTGAATTATCAGATATTGAAAACAAACTCGCCGCATCTCGTCGCTTCTTCAATAACGCCACGGCTGAGCTCAACACATCAATCGAACAATTCCCTGCTGTTTTATTCGCGGCATCATTTGGTTTTACCAAAGAAGAATTCTTCGAAATCCCCGACGAAGACCGCGCCACCTTAGAAAAAGCCCCAGACGTCAAATTCAATTAAATTGACATAAAAGAAACACCTATATAAAGTCTGCCTTACAGCAAAGCAGACTTTATTATGAACATCAGCCCGAGCATCGAAAAAATTGCGCGCAAAGCACAAAAATGGCGACGTTATCTCCATTCTAAACCTGGCATCGCATACAACGAAAAAGACGCCTCCGAATTCGTAAAAGATAAACTAATCAAATGGGGGTATGGTAACTCCATTGATACGGGCTGGGGCAAAAACCCGAATGCGAAATCTGTTTATAAAGGCGGCCACGGCATTGTGCTAACCATTGATGGCGACCTCGGTAAGGGCGATACAATCGGTATACGCGCTGATATGGACGCACTCCCAATCACCGAACAAACCAATCTTGGCTATGCCTCTCAAAACAGGGGGGTCATGCATGCGTGCGGTCATGATGGCCACACGGCGACATTACTAGCGGTGGCAAAACATTTCTCTAAGGCGTCTAATCGCAATTTCAGAGGACAGCTAAAGCTTATCTTCCAACCTGCAGAAGAAGGCGCCAAAGGGGCAAAGGCAATGCTCGATGAAGGCTTGTTAAAAAAGCACCCAATGAGCGCGATCTTTGCCATGCATAACTGGCCAGATTTACCCGTCGGTCAAATCGCCGTCCATGAAGGACCGGTCATGGCTTCATCCAGCTACGTTGATATTGAAATCACAGGCAAATCATCTCACGCCGCCAAACCTGAAGAAGGCTTAAGCGCGGGTCGCATCATGTCCCGCATACAACTCGCCGCAGATCACCACAATAAAACATGCGCACCCGATGATCGATTCGTCGTCGCGTTGGAGGCGATGAAATCCAACGGCACCAAAACAGCAATCGCAAGCAAAGCAACCTTGAGCGGAACAATCAGAACATTTAATCCGAATGTCCTGACGCGCGAAAAGGCAAATATTGAACGCATTGTCCAAGAGGCCATCGATCTTGAAAAAGCACGTGTTAATTCCGATTTTAAGGCGACCGCAAACGTCACATTTCATGACGGCAGCCCCGCCACAATCAACACGCCCGAACTTGCGCAATGGGTGCGAAAAGCTGCCCAAGACACCGTTGGCGATGAAAATGTGTTATGGAACCTCGACCCCGAAACCACAGCAGAAGATTTCGGGTTTTTCGTCGGTAAAGTGCCCCTCTGCTATTTCTGGGTAGGACAAGCCGAACCGAAAAAACCAGCAACCACCAGAGTCCTTCATAATGATGGCTACGATTTTAACGATGATATTCTGCCCATCGCTGCACAAACATTTGTCAATCTGGTGCATAATCGTTTAGGCTAAATCTATGCCCGCACCGAAAATTGGATTACAAACGCATATCTGGAACAACAATGCCAAATCCATGGCGCTGTTGGCGTTTTACCCTATCCTGATCCTTGGCATTACATGGCTCTGCACGCTTGTTGTCACAAACATAGCCGCCCCGCATCCTGTTATCGATAGTTATCAAAGCCCAGGGCAAATCCAGACCATGTTCGCCAATAATCTGATCTACAAATACTGGCCTCTGATTATCACGGGGGTCTTCATTTGGTTCATGGTTGCATGGTTCTTTCATACTTCAATGATCCGCAAACTCTCGCACTCACATCCCGTCACACGAAAAGACGAGCCCGAGTTATATAATCTCCTCGAAAACCTCTCAATTACCGCGGGCATCACGACCCCGCGTTTAGAGATCATCGAAACCCATGCCCGTAACGCCTTCGCCAGCGGCATCGACCAAAAGAGTTTTACCGTCACGGTAACTCGCGGTCTCATGACCGCCCTTACCAAAGATGAGCTAGAAGGAGTTTTGGCGCATGAGCTAACGCACATCCTCAACCGCGATGTCCGCTTGCTCATTATCACAATCATTTTCACGGGCATGATCGGTTTCGCCGCGCAAATCGTGTGGAGCCAGATCCGATATGGCTTTATATTCTCCGGCAACAGACGCGACAAAGGCGGCGGCATTGTTATTATGCTGGCCTTGGCCGCAACCCTTTGGATCGGCTATATGCTCACTCTATTTACTCGCTTTGCCATCTCGCGCAAGCGTGAATACATGGCCGATGCGGGCGCAGTGCAGCTCACCAAAAATCCAGAAGCTATGATGAGCGCCCTGCAGCGGATCGCCGGGCGCGACCACATCCCCGAAACCACGGGAGATATTGCGATGATGTGTATCGAAAACCACAAACCGTTTATGGGCATGTTCGCTACGCACCCACCTATCGAAAAGCGCATCCGCGCCCTCGCCGACACCACAGGCACACAAATCCCAACCCTCAGCCTGCCTCCCGCCCCCCAAGGTGAGCGGTTCCAAGATTCAAGCAGTCAAAACCCATGGCTAGCCAGTAATCGCGGGCATCGTAAGAAACGCTGAATCTTTCCGATAACACTTGGAATCTGCTATAATTAAGCTATATTGACGCTATAATCGTTTCACTCAAAAGGAGAAATACAACGATGTACAATGAAAAAACAGTTTCAAGCCAGTCTCGCTCAAGAGATGTTGACGCAGGTTTGAAAAAATACATGAGCGACATTTACGCCAAAATGGCGGGTGCTGTTCTTGTCACGGCGTTTACCGCCATGGTCGTAGGAAGCTCACCGCTTCTTCTTAACCTTTTCCTCGGCGGACCACAGGCTTACATCGTCATGTTCGCGCCACTTGCGATTATCATGTTCGGCTTCCGTCCTGATCGCATGGCATCGGGCAAATTGATGATGGTCTTTATGGGCCTCGCTGTTGTCTACGGTATTAGCTTCGCATCCATCGCGGTTGCTGTCGGTAAAGACCCCGCTTTCGGCGTGATCGTCGCAAAAGCATTCTTCATCGCAACCGGGATGTTCGCGGGCGTAAGCATCATGGGCTACACCACGAAAATCGACCTCACCCCCATCCGCACCTTTGCGAGCATGGCAATCTGGGGTGTGATCATCGCGGGCGTACTCAACATGTTCGTTTTCAAAAGCTCCGGCATGGATATCGCATTATCAATGATCAGCATCCCGCTTTTTGCTGGTATTACCGCATGGCAAACACAAAACATGAAAGAGATGTACAACCCGGCAATGTCACCGGAATTGATCAAGCGCTATAGCTGGTCTGCTGCATTGACCCTCTACATCAGTTTCATCGCTATGTTCATGAATATCTTGAACTTGATGAGCCAGCGTTAAACCAAAGAATTTTTAAATTTCAAAACCGCCCATTTATATATCTGGGCGGTTTTTTATTGTCTAAATCAGGCACTTATTGACTCATGAATAATTTATGAATATCGTTTGAGCCACAAAAACGAATTAAGAAAGATCAAAAAATGTTGAATGAATTTAAGGAATTTATCGCCAAAGGCAATGTCATGGATATGGCTGTTGGTATCATCATCGGCGCCGCGTTTACCGCGATTGTAAAATCCCTCGTTGGTGATGTCATGATGCCCGTTATTGGCGTTTTCACCGCCGGTGTGGATTTCGGCAATTTATATCTTACATTGGACGGCAATTCATACGCAAACCTCGCCGCCGCAGAAGAAGCAGGCGCCTCGCTTGTGAAATACGGTTTGTTCATCAACGCCCTCATCAACTTCCTCATCGTTGCTTTCGTCGTGTTCATGCTCGTTAAAGGCGTGAACAAACTCAAACGCGAGCAAGAAGAAGCTCCAATCGAAGACAAACCAGCACCACCACCGCAAGATATCGTGCTCCTAACAGAAATTCGTGATGCGCTAAAAAGCAAGTAATCGCGCTCATATTTCCTGCAGAGAAAGCGGGTCGGGGCATTGGCCTCGCCCGCTTTTTTATGCCTAAAATTAAGGGCTTGAAAATATGAGCGCTTGAGGTTATCAATAGCCAGCGTCTATTCAGCAGACGTCTTAACCGACTTCAGGAAGGTTAAACCACTAGCAATCGCTCACGATTGCGAAAAGGGTCCTTAGCTCAGCTGGGAGAGCGCCTCGCTGGCAGCGAGGAGGTCAGCGGTTCGATCCCGCTAAACCATAAAGGTTTTAAACATGCGCTGGATAACGTTTTTCAGTTATGTTTCCGAAGATAAAAAATCACTCCATAAGCCATCTGTCACACTCTGGTCACAATCAGAGGTTAAAAATACATGGCAACTATTCGAAAACGTGGGAATAGATATCAAGTTCAAATTAGAAGATTAGGCACAAGAGCAATCGCAAAGAGTTTTTTAAAACGTGCCGATGCTTTGGAATGGTCAAGAATGATGGAGGCGAGGGCTGATAGGGGTGATTTACCTGTCTCTTCAGCCGAGCTAAAAGGCATAAAAGTTAAGGACATTCTGATAAGATATCGAGATACGGTTTGTATCAAAAAGAGAAGCTGTGAGACTGAGGTGTATACCATCAATGCTTTTCTTAAAACGCGCATTGCATTAATGAGTTTAACCCAAGTTACCCCAGCGGATTTCTATACTTATCGTGAGAAGCGATTAAGGACAGTGAAGCCTGCAACAATCAATCGAGAGTTTGGTATTTATAAACATGCTTTCGATACAGCGTTAATAGAGTGGGGTTTTCCAAGGTTCAGAAATCCGTTGGAGAATATAAAAAAACTGAAAATGAATAATGGCAGAGACAGACGCTTAGAAGAGGACGAGTTAAATAGAATTGAACAAGCCGCGTCTCGAACCAAGAACCCTTACATCATGCCAATAATATTCTTTGCATTGGAAACAGCTATGCGCCGTGGAGAGATATTGAACATCAATTACCACGATATAGATTACAAGACTAAAACGCTTCATATCCCAATCACAAAGAACGGACATAGCCGCACCATCCCTCTGACGGCAAGAGCAATTGAGATATTAAGAACAGTGAAAATGTTGGAATACAATAAACCGTTTCCAATCACAGCCAATGCTTTACGTCTATCGTGGGAACGATTAACGGTCAGGGCTAAAGTTGATGATTTGTGCTTCCACGATCTCAGGCACGAAGCAATCAGCCGATTTTTCGAGCGCGGCCTTAGTATCCCAGAAGTGGCTTTAATATCTGGCCATAGAAGTTATGCTATGTTGCAGCGATATACGCATTTAAAAGCAGAGGATGTCGGGAAAAAATTATGAGCGATACAATCAAAAAAAGGCGCAAGACAGCCACAATCAATATTAACCTTGAAAGAACCCTTGTAGAATATCCAATAACACTCAGTGAAATTTTAAGTCTGCTAAAAGATGGATACTTAAAGGCTCAAGGTAAATGGGACAATGATTTCTCCATGCCTAAAGAGCATGATCAATTGCGATATCAAAAAATTAATAAAGAAACATGGGAAGGACTTTTTACGTGGGAATTCAATAAGGATCACCTACACCTTACTAATGAAGATTTACAATCATATTCAAGCATTCGCTTTAATAGAAAAGATTTAGAAAAAGCAATATACCAGCACTACGATCCCAAAAAGGTAGCAGCTCGCCTATATAATTGGGAACTTATTGCGCTTCAAATATGCGCCTATATGCATGAAGAGCCTCTGCCCAACTCTAAGATAGTTTGGTTTAAGCTTATTACAGAACAAATTCCATACTTTAGAAATCGTAAATACAAGCCCAATAATGCTGCGATGGATAAGCATTTAGGTATCGTATGGGATGCTCTTAATAAAGAGAATGTTGATTGGGATCAGCACGTTATCTAATAGTTAACTTTTAGGTAGGTTACCATAACAGCTATTCGAAAATTAGAATATCTGATTCACTGAGGTTAGCTCTTCGAATAGCTTGAAGCGCACCAACCTCATTGATTAAGGAGAATTCTTACAATGAAAAACTTAAGTGAAACACAACCAAACTCTGCTGATTTAGCAGCGCAACACATTGAAAACGGATATTCAGTTTTACCCGTTAACCCAAGTAATAAAAAACCAAACAGCGGATACAGATGGAAAGACAATCCCGTCTCTAAAGTCTCAGAGGCAGCTCTGTTATGGAGCAGCGCACACAGAGGCGCAGCCGTTGGTATTATAACAGGACAACAATCAAACTTATTGGTGTTGGACGTTGATAATAAGAATGGAGATGATGGGAGCTTTAGTCTTAAAAGGCTTGAAGAGGAATACGGATCATTACCTGATACATATACAGTCAAAACACCGACTGGTGGATTTCATTACTACTTCAATTACAATGATTGCGGTCTAACCGTTGACGCGGGAGTTCTTGAAGGTCTCGATTATCGTGGATCGGGGGGTTACGTCTTGGCTGCTGGTTCCGTTACCAAGGACGGGGATTACACCGTTATCAATCATAGTCCCGTAGCAAACGCACCAGCGTGGTTAATTGATGTGTTAAAACGTGACTGTTCTAAATCAGTATTAAAACAGCCCAATAAAGCCTCTATGTTTCTATCAGAAGGTAGTCGAAATAACTCGTTAACGTCTATCGCAGGAACGCTTCGCCGCAAAGGTATGGAACAAGAAGAGATTGAAATAATTCTTCTAGCAACAAACGCGGCCTTATCTGAGCCTTTACCAGAAGGTGAAGTATGCTCTATCGCAAAGAGTGTTGCGAAATATGACCCAACCGACATATCTGTCTATGCCAACGAACAAGATTTTGCCGACAAGTTGGCAAAAGAATGGGAAGGATTAATTCGATACGTTCCTGCACTCGGCTTTATCATTAATAATAACGATGTTTGGACACGGGATGTTGAGGCTTTGTCGGTAAAGCGTTCAATTCAAAACGCAGCAAACCAAGCGCATAATGAACTTGAAAAAATCGCATCCGTTCAAAGAGATGACGCGCAATCAAAAGCGACATTAAAGGTTGCCCGAAAGCTAAAGACTAAAGCTTTTCAGGAAAACTGCCGTGAAATGGTCAAGTCTCATCCTCTAATCATTACCTTCATGAATGATCTTGATAATCACAAGGACTTTGTGGGTACAGAAGGAGGTATCTTGAATATCCATGAGCGTAAGATTGTTGATAATGGTGGCGCATGTTTAGTAACCAAGCGTTTCAATGTGCAGCATGACCCTAGTGCGGCATGCCCACATTTTGACGCCTTTATGAAGCGCATTTTTCCTGAAAATCAAACACGCAACTATGTGATGAAAACCTTGGGATATGCGCTATCAGGTGACGCAAACCTTCGATCCTTCTTTATATGGGTAGGAAGTGGTGCGAATGGTAAAAGTACGCTTCTTGAGGCCATGTCGCATGTGATGAGTGATTACTCAGTAACGCTTGATCCTCAAAGCTTCATCAAGAAGGTTTCTGGCGGCATCTCTAATGACATTGCCTTACTTCGTGGTGCGCGCTTGTGTGTCACATCCGAGACATCAGCGGGAGCTGTTCTTGATACAGCTTTACTCAAGAGACTATCTGGTAACGACACTATCACCGCTCGCTTCCTACATCAGGAGTACTTCGAGTTTCAGAATGACGCTGTGATCATCATGGCCTCTAACTTCGTGCCTGTCTTTGACGGTTCGTGTGGAGCGTTCACAGGTCGTGTGAACATTGTACCGTTTGATGAAGTCATACCAAAGGAAGAGCGTGACCCAGCGTTACTGGATAAACTGAAGGCGGAAGGTGACGGCATCCTTAACCGTTTGCTTGATGCTTGTGACGCATATCGAAGTGAAGGACTTCAACCGCCAATAGCGGTTCTTGAAGCAACTGAGAAGTTCTGTAGCCAATCAAACCTTATCAAACAGTTTGTCGAAGAATGTCTTGATGAGGGCGAGGATCAGAAGCTATCGGTCAATATGCTGTACCATCACTATTCAAGGTGGGCGAGCACGATGGGTTACAAGCCGTTATCTGCCAATGTCTTTGCGACAAGTTTTGAGGCGGAAACAGGTATCACTAGAAAGCGTCTTTCAGACGGTAAATTCTGGGAAGGTATCTCCTTCAAACCACATAATGCAGAAACCCCAATGGGCTTTTAATCAATGATTGGATGATGATGTACCCCCTAGCTTTTATATATATTTTTTTAATCATAAAAAATTAAAACATAAATATAGAGGGGTACATCACACCACGAGGAAAACAATATGAACAAAGAAGAATTAGCAGCCAACGCAAAATGGTTTAGCGTTGAAAAACGCTGTAGTTGGTCAACCATTACCACCAGAGAACTTGCAGATATTCTGGGAGTATCTCACCAGAATGTGGCGAATTGGCATTTGAGAGAGAAGCTACCCCCTCCAGAACCAAGGCGTAAAGGGGGAGGTAATAAAAACAGATGGAAAATTAGTATAATCAAGAACTGGCTGTACGACACGCCCGAAGACGAAACGCATTGGGAGTTTATCAACAATCACATGTACAAAGGATTCGAAAGTATTGAACAAGCAATTGAGACCGCCGAGCTGCATTGGCGAGCGTTTGAGATTGAAAAACCAAATTAGGCCAAAAAATTTCTGTTCAACAATCAAAGTTGTATTCGGAGTAATTTTCATGAATGTTTGAACTTTTTCTCCACATCAATTATCGTGCAGAGAATAATTAAAATAGACTTAGAAGGACTGGGCAGTTGAAGCATAAACAGATTGATTTGGCGTCAGAGGTAGAAAGGGCATCCTTGCCAGATGGGTTAGAGGGATTTCTTTTTCCTATGTATGAAGCCATATCTAATGCTCTTCACTCAATCGAGGAACGATGGGAAGATGATCTTGAAGATAAAGGCCGCTTAGAAATAGCTTTCGATGAAAATCAAAAAGAAATCCTTGTCGCAGACAATGGTGCGGGCTTTAACCAGAATAATCTTCGTGCCTTTCTTACCCCCTTAACTGGCAATAAGTTTGAGCGTGGAGGTAAAGGGTTTGGGCGCTTCATGGCTTTCAAGATATTCAAAAAAGTTTTTTACTCGCCGATAGAGATAACAGAAGAAAAAGTTATTTCGCCAAAACACTATCGATATGATCCATTTAGTAAAGAGGATAATCTGATAGCCAGCAGTCAATCTGATGGCGCGCCTGAGCACCCTTATGATCGTGGGCTTTCTGTATTAATGGTAAATCCGTTGTCTGATTTCGAAGATTATTTCGACCTTAACGGCCAAGAACGACGTTACAGACATGATGCTGAAGACATAGTATCTGCTACTCTAGACCATTTTCTTATTGAATTTATTCAAAAGAAGGTTCCTAAGCACTGTATATTGACAGTTGAAAATGTTCGTTTCAATTTATACAAATTTTTTAATGACTCACTTAGAAAAGCTGGGAAGAAAAAGGAAAACATTCGTATAGGTGATCAGGATATTTCTTTTGAGTATGATTATTTTAAAGTTGGCGATGATCAGACAAAAAAACATCGCCTGTATTTTTATGCGAATAATAGAGCATCAAGTGATCTTGAGAACATTTCGTCTGGGCTAAACAAATCCGCATTTACAGAAAAAAATGGTGACAATGAAAAGAAATACTTCTATTTGGTTGCGGTATCGAGTGAATATTTTAAATCCTCACAGTCTAGAGACAGAATTGTAAACCTGCATTCAAAGATTGATTTCGAAGGCCGAAAAAAATCCTTGAAAGACGTTCTTATTGATTTCTCAAAGCAACACATTCTCGACTTTGAAAAAACCTACACGGCGGATCGTCGAAAAAACATGGCATCTCAAGTTGAACATTTGATTTCTGTAGATCCGCTCTTACGTAGAGGCTTAGGGGGCAATACAGCTACTGAATTTGTGAAGGAACGGGGTATTCTAGAAACGAAAGAACAACTTGCTCGTGACTTATTCGTAGAAAGGTATCGCCGCAAATTCGATTTCTCGAAACTTACTGAAGACGCAAGCGTTGAAGAATTAGTCAAGGCTGTCCGCGATAAAATTCCAGAAGATGCAAAAGAAGCACTGGCGGTATATGTAGCTTATCGCAACCATGTGATAACAATTTTTGAGAAGCTCCTAAACAAAACCGAAGAAGGCGTCGCTACGGAGAACCGCGTGCATCAACTGATATACCCTAGATATAAAGACAGCGAGGACATTGATTATTCATCTCATAATCTTTGGCTTTTGGATGATGATCTTGCTTATGCGCGTTATGTGTCAAGTGATAGAACTCCGAAAGGGAAGGGGCGCGGTAAGGGCGATTATGCACACGATATTCTCATTAATAATGAGGAGGAACTGATGATTGTCGAGATGAAGAGACCTCAGAAGAAAGGATATAATGCATCACAAGAAGGCCACACAAATAATCCTGTCGATCAGCTCAAGAATCAGATCGCTGATATACGAACAAGAGGCAATATTACATCTTCCACAGGTCGTGAAATTCCTATTTCGAAAGATATAATGGTTCGTGGATACATTTTGGCAGATTGGAACGATAAGTTGGAAACTTACCTCAAAATTGAGGACTATATTATTTCGAAATCTGGTGGAAAAATGGCTTATCGCTACTATGGTACATTAAATTTTATGATAGAAGTTTTGGCTTTTGACCGTCTAATAGACCGAGCAAGAAATCGGAATGAAGCCTTTGTTCAAATGCTAGAAGGGCGATCAAATTACGATCGTACGCCTAAAAACCCACTTGGATCTACTGAGTAATTAATAGGCGATGTCTTTCGCGCGTGCATGGAATATGCTCGGAAACACCCAAGCCTATATGCCTCCTATCGCGATAGAGCAAAAGTAGGCTTAGCCGACATAAGATAATAATGATTTGATGAAATAGTAATGAAAAAACAAAAAGAGGCCAGCATGTGCTTAAGGGCTATGTTAGTCTTCTGCCCCTCTATTATACAAAAAAGCGTGGTAGGCTTCTAGGTCTAAAATTTTGTCACACTCCTGTCACAGTTCGTCACAATTATTCTCACAATTGGCTTGAAAGTTTCTATTGTATGAAATATTACTAGGTTTCTAAAATGAAGTGTGGCAACAGCTTATAGTGTCATTTTTTATATAAGGGTCCTTAGCTCAGCTGGGAGAGCGCCTCGCTGGCAGCGAGGAGGTCAGCGGTTCGATCCCGCTAGGATCCACCAATCTGCCATAATATTTAAAAGATAGATTCCCCTGAGCGGATAAAAGTTTTATATTGTGATGTGAAATGGCGATAATATTTGCCATAAAATAAACAGCATGCTAATGATATTGGAATACCAAAATGTATAAATACACACTGTTGATCTGCGTATCAATTTTTGCGCTCAGTCTATTATCTGGTTGCAACACCGCAGAAGGCTTCGGAAGAGACCTTCAGGACGCAGGCCGCGCTATTGATAACGCCATTGATTAAAAAGGGTTTAAGCCATGAAAACAACACTCATCCTAACCGCATGTATTTTATGTGCTGCCTCCACTGCGTCATTCGCCGCGGACGAATTCGGCGCGCGCTTCACCGATCAAGCGCCCGCAGGATTGAGTGATTCCCCATTGGATGAAACATTTAATATGGATGATTTCGACCCCAATTCAATCGAACCCGCCGCCGGTGATGAGCAAGATAGTGATGCGCCCGAAAACGACCCGAGCGTAGAATCTGAAATCGATCAATCACCATCCACACAAGATGCACCAGCCGAGACGCAGGACGAAGCGGACGAAATCTCTCTATAAATTTATCCAAACTTAAAAAGACATAAAGCATGGAACAAAAAACCCGCTGGGAAGCTTTATTGCGCGGCCAGATCATCAGTGCGACCACGTTAAAATTTGTAAACGTCATTCGCCTCGCCGATCAAAAAGCACAAGCGCTCATCTTCCTTAACTCTATCTTGATCCCTGTCGCGCTCAACTGGTTGGATAAGCCGGAATTTCACATGGCGTCAATCATCTGTATCGCAACGGGAATGTGCAGCATTCTTGCCGCTATCATGTGCATTTACCCAAAACGCAAAGCAGGGAGAAAAGATAAAGACACGTTTAATTTCCTCCACTTCAACGATATTGGCCATATGAAACGTGATGAATTTCTCGATGAATTTCTGCCAATTTTCAATGACCCCTCAAAACTGGCCGAGATCGCCGTAAAAGACATCCACGATGTTGCACGAAACTCAATGATCCCCAAATTTTTCTGGCTAAAAATTGCCTATGCCGTTTTCTTTATCGGCAATTTCTTTGCGATCATCGGTATCGTGATCAAGCATTGGGGCATAACCATCCTTTAAACGCGCACAAAAAAGGCCGCCTAAACGAAGCAGCCTTTTTAAAATGATAGTATGAGGCAATACCTAGAAGCGCTTGCTCAGGTTGAAATAATATCTGGGATCATCATCGCCCATTGTCTGCACATCGCGCGTTAATGGCACTGCCATCATAAGACCGCCCTCGAAATTATTGATCAAATTCGCGCGCACGCCAATACCAACAGATGAGAGTGATTCATCATTGTCGCTAATGGTTGCATCATCATTCCAAACTTTACCAAAATCCCAGAAGCTATAAACCGTGTAATCTTCAACGCCGCTAAACGCGGATTCCAACGGCTCTTTCCATTGAAGCTCGACCTTGGTTGAATATCCTTCTTCACCGATAATCTCTGATGCATCGTAACCACGACCATTATTAATGCCGCCAACACCAAATTCTTCCGATGACAAAAGCGCTTTATTTGAAATCTGCCCGTTAAACCCAAGGAGCAAATTCACATCGCTGGAAATGCGCTGCAAGCGCTGGGCGGCAACATTAAGCTTTGTAAATTGTGGATCACCTGCGGGACGCGTTAACGCCGCGTCGCCTTCATCGCTAGCACCTAAAATATCAAATCCTTGTGACACTTCCGCATCAAGGGCGTTAATACCAACGCCGAACAAAGTATCCAAAAATTCGTATCGCGCGCCAACACGAAGCGCACGAATGCGATCTTCGCGGGTCACATCAATATCACTTTTGCTGTCAACGTTGCGGAAATCAAACTGCCCACGCACTTTAAAATTACGTGTGCGTGAACGAATAATCGGATGCTCTAACCCTGCGCCATATGTGGTCGATTTCCCTTTAACATTAAAGATATCGATATCATAACCTGGCTCGGTATTTGAGTGAGAGAAAAACGCACGCGCTGTCGTTCCCAATGAATTAATCGGTTGCTCGTATGATAGCGCGCCATATGCAAGCTCGGGATCGTTATTGCCAAAAGGCGATAGCACAAATTGCGCGGTAATTTGTTCGTTATTCCCAAACATCGAATTGAGCGATCCCGCCGCTGTCATTTGAACGGGGCCAAGATAACGGCTACCGAAATTATCAATGCCAAGCAACGCGTCATATTCTTTGCGTTCAACAACAATGCGCAAATCTGAAGCACCCGCTTGTGTGCGTGATGGGCTCAATACGCTGCGCGCTGTAACGCCGGGCAGGTCGTTGATCAAAAGAAGGTTCTTCTCCAGATCTCGAATATTCAACGCATTGCCAGTGCCGATGTTATTGGCATATTTTTGAATCAACGCAAGCGCGCTTGGATCATTATCACCCTGCACAACAACCCGATCAACAAACCCTTCAACAACACGAAGCTTAACATTACCGCCATCAATAGTCTGCGGCGGCACAACAACCTGCGTCAGGATGTATCCTTCATTGCGGTATTTATTTGTAAGGCGGTTCGCAATCGCATAAATATCCGCAAGGCTAACGGTTGTACCAAGCTTATCTTGATAAATACTCGCAAGATCTTCTTGCCCATACGCGCTAACACCTTCAATGCTAAGATTACGAAGCTCGAACATAATCTCATCGGCATTGTCTGGTGCGCCCTGAATAACAGCGCGCTGAATTTCAACACTGCGCCCTAAATCTGGGATCGTTGTTTCATCATTAAATTGATTGTCCAAACGCGCGGGATCAACAATACCTTGTGAGGGTTGGAGCTGCGCAGGAACGGCTTGTGCTTTTGCATCATTCGCATGAAGCGAAATTCCAATGATAAAACCACAAGCGCTTAACTTTAAAAAATTCTGAATCGTCATAACAAACAACCTTGTTGCGTTAGATGTAATAAGTAATCTCTGTAACACTGTAATAATGCTTATCTGGATTTTGTGTATTGGGTATAGCAGAAAGTAATATAAGTGAAAGAGATATTCGTCTTAAATTTTTAAGCTATTTATCCCAGTTTATCAAGCGCGTTACTATTTTACGTAAAAAATTTGTGGCATTTTTGCACCACCCCTTATATTAGCGAAATGTGTTGCTGGGCGGTGACTATAGCTTACCCAAGAAAATAAAAAAACGTGTTGAGTAATGCCTCGGCATTACTTGATTATTTCCTTGACAGTTTTTCATAGAATTTGCGATACCTATCCCACATTCGCTTTAATGACGTAAATTTAACCATTGGTTTTATTACCAATTTTGCGAATGAAAAGAGCCAAAAATAATTGACGTTTAAAAACAATTATCGGCCAATGATTTTTGAAATTACAGATTTGAAAAAACCACGCTATCCATTAACTGAAGGAAAATCGCGATGAGTACATATAAAGCCCACAAAAATGCAGCAACAAAAAGCAAGTTTTCAAACTTCAAGCTTTTAACAACCTCCGCATTAACAGCGGCAGGAATAATTGCTTCGGGGCACGCGATCGCACAAACGTCTCCAAATGCCCTCCCTCAAGGCGCGGAAGTCACAAAAGGATCAGCGACATATGATTATAATGGTAACAACCTCAACATCACGCAAAACAATCGCGGCGTAACCTCTGCTGATTATCACGGCGGTTTCAACATCGGTAAAGATGCAGGCGTTTATGTTGATCAAAGAACCGGCGATATCTTCGTACACAGAGATGTCAGTGATAACACCTCGAATATCGAGGGTGTGTTTGAAGGCAGCGCAAGTAACATCGTACTCAACAAAAACGGCGTTTTGATCACCGGAACCGCACGCATCAATATGCACAGCTTCGCAGCATCCACCGCCGATAACGTAACCTTCGATGGCGACAAAGCCACATTCCAGGATCTTGGCGATGGTGAGATTAATATCAACACTGGCGCAGAGATTACAGTGGCCGAAGGCGGCCTTGCAGCATTCGTCGCACCAACAGTGAAAAACGCAGGCGTCATTAACGCCAAACTCGGGAAAGTTGCATTCGCCGCTGGCGAGAGCGTAACTGTCGATCTTTACGGTGATGGCCTCTTCGAAGTCGAAGTCGAGGGCGAACTTGCCGATGCATACCTTGAAAACACAGGCGAAATTAACGCCAATGGCGGCCAAGTCCAAATGACCGCGCTCGCCGCAAAAGACATCGCCGATAACATCATCAATCTCGACGGCGTTGTCGATGTGTCATCCGCAACACAAACTGGCGGAAAAATTATTCTCTCCGGCGGCAACAAAGGTAACGTTCACGTAGCTGGAAAAGCCGATGCATCTGGAACAGATGGTGGCTCCATTGATGTAACAGGACAAAACATCACCATTGCAGATACCGCGCAATTAAACGCCGATGGCGGCAAGGGTGCTGACCAAATCGGTAACGGCGGACGCATTGACGCAATCGCACAAGAACACATGGATTTCCGCGGTGAGCTATCCGCGCGTGGCGGCGATAAAGGCGGCAATGGCGGAGACGCAGAAGTGTCCGGCCTTCAATTTCTCGGCTACCAAGGATTTGCCGATCTAAGAGCGCCATCTGGCGAAACGGGAACATTACTGATGGATCCGGCCTTTGCCGTTATCCATAGCGGCCTTTTGCATGACCCTCTTGGACAAGGCTACGTCCTCAGCGCGCAAGCATTAGCAAACTCAATGGAAGCGGCCAACATCATCGTTCAAGCCGATAATTACATTGATGTCGGTACAAAAACGGATGCCTATAACACGGGCAACGCAGCAGTAGACTTTATTCTCAATGGCCTCGTCGGTACCGGCGATATTGATTTAAGTACTTTCGACTATGATAAATTAAATACCAACGGCAGCCCATTTCCTTGGAATTGGACGATTGATAATTACAATGGCACAACCGCTGGCAACATCACGCTGCAATCTGACGCTGTAAACTTCAACAAAGACGTCATCATGGGTGACGGAAATCTTGGCATTGACGGTAATACAGTCAATCTCGACTCCCGCATTTTTGACAAAGATGGCACAACCGCCCTTGGCGATTCACGCCTATCTAGCAACGCTGGAACGGTCAATGTGCTCTCTAACGCTGCGCTCATCCAGCAAGGCATCTATCTCGCCGATGACGCTGGCGACGCAACCGTCAATGTCGAAAGCGACACATATAAAGAAGACCTCATCATCGATAAGGCTCTAAAACTAAATGGCAATGGCGCAACGCTTCAATCAAATGGCGGAGCAAACCTCATCACAGTGACCGCAGATGATGTCAATATCGACCCGTTTACTTTTGATGGTCTTGGCATCGCCAATTACGGTATCAACGCAAACGGCGCGGATAACCTCGTGGTTGATGGCAACAGCTTCACAGGCTTCGTGCTTGCAAACGTCAATGTAACAAACAGCAAAAAAACACGCATCAAAAACAACACAATGAATGGCGCTGAAAAAGGCGTGCATGGTGATAACGCATTGGACATGCATGTCTTCGATAACGACATATCAGACACAACAGTGGCCGGTATTCACATCGAAAACAGCAACGGCGTTGGCTATGCCGGCGGTCAAAATGACGTAGACGTCTGGAGCAACGTGGTAACAAGCGCAGACGGCACAGGCATTCTCATTCAAAATTCTGATTACGCAACAATCGGCGACCACCCAACAAACCCGTTTGAAAGCGGCTATGGCGGCGCAAATAAAGTGAGCGGAGCAGCAGCGGGAATCGTCGTTGAAAACAGCGACGGCGCATGGGTTTCACACAACATCGTTCATGACGTAAACGGAAACGCAGTGTCTGTACAAAATGCAGATTCCGTAAAAATCCTCAAAAACGATATTGATGACGTGAAAGCGGGCATCTATGCCAGCAAGCTAACGAATGCTTTGATTGCGCAAAATGATGTTGATGGCACAACCAACGGCAACGCGATAATGGTCAAGCAAGGCGATGTTGTGAATGTTGAAGACAACGTGATTGCAAACATCTCTCGCAAAGGTATCTATGCCGACAGCGTGAAAAACGTAACAATTTCTGACAACACTGTTGATGCAACTGGCGAAGAGGGGATCTTTGGAAAGAACCTCAAAGACGCTGCCAACATCATTGATGGCAACACGGTTGATAATACAGGCAAAGATGGTATCGCGGTAATCGATAGCGCCAACACGCAAGTCACATCCAACAAAATCGGAACCACTGGCGGTACAAACAATATCAAGGGTGACGGCGTCTATGCCAACAACTCGGATGGTATCAAAATCAGCGGCAATACAATCGATGAAACACATTCAACTACCAACAATAAAGGCAACGGCATCCAAGTCGTTGCTAGCGATAGCGCAAACATCGACGATAACGCGATTGCAAACGCTGGCTGGGATGGTATCAGCGTAATCGGCGGTAACGATGTGACAATCGACGATAACAATGTCACCGACTCCAAGCGCACAGGCATCTACGCAGCGAGCCTTACAAATAGCGATGTAACAGATAACAATATCGACGGAACAGATCAGTTCCGCGGCATTGCAATCAACGGCGGCGACACAATAAATGTATCTGATAACGCGGTAAATAACACCGCGCTTGACGGTATCTTGGCTAGAAACGTTGACGCCCTTACTATAGAAAACAATATAGTCGGCTCATTCTTAGGCACCATCGGCGCGAACGGTATTTACGTGACAAGCAGCGATGCTGCGAAGGTTAAAAATAACATTGTAACCGCACCAGCAAATAACGGCATCCAAATTGAAGACAGCAACAGGGCCGTCATCAATAAAAACTACGTACTCAACAGCGGTGAAAACGGCATTGATGCGAATAATAGCAGGGCCATCAAGGTCAACAATAACACCGTTATAACCAGCGGCAACGACGGCGTTCATATCTCAGACAGCAATGGCGCAAAAATCGGCAAAAACACGGTAACAGGCTCCGCAGATGACGGCATTGACATTGAGGGCGGCAAGAACGTTGTCGTTAAGAAAAATTATGTCCTCGACAGCGGTGAAAACGGCATCGATGTAGTGAGCAGCAAGGCCATAACCATCAGCAAGAATATCGCAGGCTTTAGCGGCAATGACGGTATCAACGTTTATGACAGCAATACAGCGCTCATTAACAAAAACGAAGTATTCTTCTCCGCAGATGACGGCATTGATATTGAACGCAGCAAAAATACCGTGATTGAGGATAACGCAGTATCTTTCAGCGGCGATAACGGGATCGATGTGTTTAAAAGCAAAGGCGTGACGATCAGAAAAAATAATGTTGATGCAAGCGACTCAGACGGCATCCACATACGCCGCAGCGATGATTTTGCGATCACGGAAAACAAAATTCGCAATTCTTTCGATGATGGTATCGATGTCAAAAGAAGCGACAACGGATCCGTAACAGACAACAATGTTAAGACCAGCTTCAATGACGGTATTGTCATTGGAAATGCAAGCAATGTATTGGTCGCTGACAACCTATCCAATAAAAATGGATTGGCTGGTATCGAACTGATAAATGTTGATGCAAGAACGGTTACAGGCAATACAACCAATAAAAATGACGAAGATGGTATCGCAGTAGTCGGTGGCCAAAATATTGTGGTTTCTGGCAATACGTCTAATGATAATACCCTTGCTGGTATCTCTATAGACAGTAGCGATGATATCGACATCAATGCTGCAAACATATTGGATGGAAATGACACTGGTATAGAGATTAACAATTCAACAAATCTTGAAATTGCCGATAACACAATCGCCAATAGCATCACTGCTGGCATCGCCATGGAAGACGTTGATCTGGTAAACATCCTAAACAACGATATTTCAAACAGCGGCAGCTTCGGCCTCCTCGCAAGCGGCCCGTCAAACGGAGATGTAACATTGGTGGGCAATACATTCACTGATAATCCAACCGGCGCACGATTCGAAAGTGGTAATATCGACATCAGCGACCTAACTGATCCGAACAGCTTCATCAACACTGACCCGCTCGCTACACCTGTGGGTCTTCAATTTGACGAAGTCGGCATTCCGGGCAGCTTAACAATCGCTGGAAACACGCTAGGCGGAACAATCTTTGACGGCTTCACAAATGCAGGTAGCTTCTATGCCCGCATAGAAAACGGAACGCTTCTTAATACAATAACAGGCGCTCCAATTGTGATCGACGGCCTTCAAGCCAGCTTTGATGGCTTCATCCCGGCAAGCGTAGGCGGCATATTGACCCTGCCTCAGCTCACATTCTTGGAAGATCGCCTCTTTGATGCGGACGATCTTGCGATTAATGGCCGTGGTCAAATCTTCGTCGGCGCTGTCCCGGGTCTGAACCCTGAAGACTTCATCCGTGAGCTTGGCTTTACGCAATTCGATACATCTGGCCTGAGCGTGACAGTGACTGGCTTGCCATCAATCGACGGTACAAACCTCGCCGCAATCCAACCCGCAGCAGGCGGTGAAGGTCAGGGCGAACCACAAGACCTCGCCGATATCGAACCCGCCGCCGGCGCAAGCGAAGAAGCATCATGTTGGGGTGACGCAGTGAACGCCGCCGCCGCAACCGGCACAGCTGTGAATTACAGCTTCGGTGGCTCGCTTGAAGAAAGCCTCGCTGACGCAACCACATGTCAGTCAGGTATTTAAGCGCACAGAGTAAGGCAAAAAGAATAAACAAAAGCCCTTCTGATCTCAGAGGGGCTTTTTTTTGGTGCATTGCACTTGCGTAACGCGGATTTTCTGTCAATATAAGCACGTATAATTCGAACAAACTCAAAGGGTTCGATTAAAAGATAAAAAATTAAGGGTTATTATGTATCACGATGATAAGTGGAACGCCGTTACAGGCGAAGAGCTCGCAGGCTTTTTAGAGCAAATCAATCCGATTGATGGAAAATATAAAGTTGCGCCCGAAAGCACCCAAGTGCATTGGCGTCAATTGCCGTTTTACGACTCCGTTGCTCTCATCCGCGTGAGAGAGCCAAACTGGACCAATCCAAATCTCAACATCTACTACCTCACAGATCAGGGAAATCTCTTCCGTCTCAACGGAACATCCCCGCCAATCCATGAGGTCAATGCAAAAGCCCCGATTAAAATTAACGAGCAAAATGTCCTCGAATATCTCCATTTCTTCTGCTATTTCGTGCGCGGTGAAGAGGGGCCATTCTACATCGCCGAAAGCATGGAAGATCCAAACATGCCAACACAAATGGATGATACGACCCGCTCCGTTATCGAAGGGACAGTGCGCCCCGCAACATTCGAAGGCGTGAACGACCAAGGGCATTATTTATGTGACGCAGTTGTCTTTTATTCCAACGCGCTGTTCATTGCAAATTTCGCAGTACAGCCAACAGGTATGATCGAAATGCTAGACGACGAACCAATCGCCGCCGACCTCCCAACAAAAGTTGATCAGCCTGTTTCATAACAAACATAGACAGCAATCACAAAAAAGCCGCTCAAATCTGAAGCGGCTTTTATTTTATCTATAAAATGGCGGCGCTTTAAAACCGCGTATGCTTAATCTCGAAATCAGCATACGCATCAAGCCCGACTTCCGCCCGATCAAGGCCAAAGCGCTCATCACGCTCGCTCACCCGTATGCCGATGGTATATTTCAGGATCGCCCAAAATAGCCCGCTGGTCACGCAAACAAACGCGCCAACCGCAACAATACCCGTCAGCTGAACCACAAAGTCCCCGCCGCCAAATATCGCAACCGCCAAAGTGCCCCAAATTCCAGCAACCAAATGCACCGACAGCGCGCCGACAACATCATCGATTCGAAGCTTGTCGAAAAATGGAATAGCAACACAACATAGCACGCCGCCAATGCCGCCAATAATAAGCGCATATAAAGGCGAAGCCACATCCGGCCCCGCCGTAATGGCAACCAAACCAGCCAGCGCGCCGTTGAGCACAAGCGTCAAATCAGGCTTACCAAAGCGCAGCGAAGCATATCCCATCGCAGCCAGTGACCCCGCCGCCGCCGCCAAATTCGTGTTCACAAACACAAGCGACATAGACGTGACCGCCTTCGTGGATGCCAGCGCAAGCACAGATCCGCCATTAAAGCCAAACCAGCCAAACCAAAGGATAAACGTACCCAATGTCGCAAGTGGAATATTCGCCCCTGGCATCGCCATAACGCGGCCATCCGCTGCATATTTACCAATGCGTGGCCCAAGGATAATCGCGCCCATCAACGCCGCCCATCCGCCAACCGAATGCACAATTGTCGATCCCGCAAAATCGCTAAACCCCATTTCGTTAAGCCAGCCACCGCCCCATGTCCATGCGCCTTGAATCGGGTAAATAAGCCCCGTCAAAACAACCACGAAAATAAGGAAAGGCCATAATTTCATACGCTCCGCCACGGTTCCCGAAACAATGGATGCCGCTGTTGCCACAAACACCATCTGGAAAAACCAGTCGGACATCACGGAATAGGATGAATTGTTATATACCTCCGCTGCCGCCGCTGTCTCCTGCACGCCTTCTTGGGCGACCATCAATGCGCTCTCGGCTACGCTTGGCTCATAAAGGAATGAGAACGTACCCACAATGCCGTTAACGTCGACATACATGAGGTTGTACCCGATAAGGTAATACATGATCCCGGCAATCGAATAGAGCGCGACATTTTTCAAACAAATCGCCGCCGTATTTTGCGCCCGCACCAATCCGGCCTCTAACATGGCAAAACCCGCCGCCATCCACATGACGAACGCGCCGCAAATGAGGAACATAAAGGTATTAAGGATAAAGGCTGTCTCCGCCGATACGCCAACATTCTGCGCATACGCCGCCGCTCCGCCACCAATCAGCGCAAGCGTAAAAAACGAAAGAAGAGTTAAAATTCTCATTGATATCTCCTGATGATATGATGGTTTACTGGTATAAAAATGACCGCCTATAGCGCGTCATCACCGCTTTCACCCGTGCGAATGCGTACAGACGTACTCACATCATAAACAAAGATCTTACCATCGCCAATGCGACCAGTATTCGCAGAATCTTGAATAGATTCAACAACTTGATCTTCCAGGCTATCAGGGATCACAACTTCAATTTTAACCTTGGGAAGGAAGCTAACAGAATATTCCGCGCCGCGATAAATTTCAGTTTGCCCTTTTTGACGACCAAATCCTTTCACTTCTGTCACTGTTAATCCTTCAACACCAAGCGCGGTAAGCGCCTCGCGTACATCGTCCAATTTGAACGGCTTAATAACGGCCATAACCATTTTCATTGTAAATCCCCTTTATCCTTTATTATTGCACTGCATATAACTATATATGAAAGCAAAGTGGCACGGATTTCAAGGGATATAAATGAAAAATGAAACGAAAAATTATGATGTGATCATTGTGGGCGGCGGCTTATCAGGGTTAACGCTCGCCTGTCTCTTGGGACAAAACAACATCAATGCGATCTGCATCGACCACGCCGATCCCAAAATTCAAAACACAGATTTGCGCACAACCGCAATTTCCTACGGTTCATCCAAGATTCTCACCCGCGCCGGAATCTGGGATGAGATGCTCAAAACCGCAAGCCCCATCGAAGACATCCAAATTCTCGACGGCGATAGCCCGCTGCTCCTGCAATTCTTATCATCCGAAGTCAAAGACCGCGCATTCGGCTGGATCGTTGAAAACGCGCATTTGCGCAATGTCTTGTTAAAACAGGTCAAATCCCTAAAATCCTTCACCCACCTCGCCCCCGCCAAAATCAGCGACTTTTCTGTCTCCGATAATCAGGCAAGCGTTACCCTTGATACGGGCGAAACGCTCTCCGCCAAACTCATCATTGGCGCTGATGGCCGCGGTTCAACCCTGCGCCAATGGATGGACATCCCCACACGCCAGTGGAGCTATAACCAACGCGCTGTCATCTGCTGCGTGGCGCATGAAAATCCGCATAACCAAATGGCGATCGAACATTTCTGGCCCGAAGGGCCGTTCGCCGTCCTCCCGATGAGCAATGCGATGCATGATGGTCAAAACCAGCACCGCTCCTCCGTCGTTTTCACCGAACATGGCCCCGAAAAGCATTCCCTTATGCATTTCACAAATGAAGAATTCGAAATCGCTCTCAACGCCCGCTTCCCTGAAAGCTATGGCAAAGTCAGCATGATCGGCAAACGCGCGGCTTACCCGCTCAACCTCATCCACGCCACACGCTATATCGGCCCGCGCATGGCATTGGTCGCGGACGCCGCCCACGGCATCCATCCCATCGCAGGGCAGGGGCTTAATCTCGGCTTTCGCGATGTCGATAAAATCGCCGCCCTCCTGGGCGAGGCGCATAATCATGACCAAGATTACGGCAGTGACCAATTGTTAAGCACATATCAATCCGCCCGCCGCTTTGACAATATAAGCATGGTCGCGGTCACTGACGGCCTTGTGCGTCTTTTCTCCAACAACCTCCCTCCCATCCGCCTTCTGCGGCGCACAGGGTTAAAGCTCGTCTCACGCCTGCGTCCCGCCAAACAGTTTTTTATGAAACAAGCCATGGGCTATCATAATAAGAAAGAGCAATAAAATGGCCAAACCAAAATCCAAATCAAAACCCACCAAACAGCCACAGAAAAAAACCATTAACCTCGCCCTGCAAGGCGGCGGATCGCACGGCGCATATACATGGGGCGTGCTTGATTATCTCCTCGAAGATGACCGCCTCGATTTCGAAGGCGTCAGCGCAACCTCCGCCGGTGCAATGAACGCAGCCGCGCTCGCCTACGGAAAAGCCAAAGGTGGCGCACAAATGGGCCGTGAAACACTCGAAGAATTCTGGCGCGAAATCTCCAGAAGCGGTCAGGTCTTCAGCCCCGTCAAGCGCTCCGCCTTTGAGGTAAGCTCGGAAATGCACCCATTTATGCCCAATTGGAATATGGCAAATTCGGCAATGTTTTCATTCTTTGAAAATTTCACACACGCCCTATCGCCCTATCAATTCAACCCGCTCAATCTCAACCCGCTCCGCGATGTTATCGAACGCACCATTGATTTTGACCATGTGAATGCGTGTGATTGCATGCAATTATTCATCACCGCCACAAATGTACAAAAAGGAACCGCCAGAGTGTTCGAAAACGAAGACATTGATATCGATGTCCTCCTCGCATCCGCCGCGCTGCCTTTCCTCTTTCACGCTGTCTCAATCAAAGATCATCATTATTGGGATGGCGGCTATATGGGCAATCCGTCCCTATGGCCTCTCTTTTATAAAGCCAAATCACGCGACATTTTAATGATCCACCTCAACCCGATCACCCGCGATGAAGTGCCCAGAGAATCCTACACGATCGAAAACCGCATGAACGAAATCACATTCAACTCGTCCTTGCTTAAAGAGCTGCGCGCTATTGATTTTGTGAAAAAGCTGATCAATGAGGATATGCTCAAAGATGAATATAAAGACCAATATAAAGACATTCTCTTTCATGCCATCCGCGCCGATGATGTCATGTGCAACCTAACCATCGCCTCAAAATTCGATACAGATTGGGGATTCTTGAGGGAATTACGCGACCTTGGCCGCGACCAAGCCAAAACATGGCTTGATGATCATTACGACGATATCGGCGAAAAGGGCAGTGTAGACATCCAAAAAGACTATTTATCCGAATAAGACATTTGACATGTGTATAAAACCCCGTTATAAACCCCCTACTTTAAGAATTACTACTTGCAGAGGCGCTTTTTTAAAAGCGATTGAGATATGAAACGTACATTCCAACCAAGCAACCTTGTTCGCAAACGCCGCCACGGTTTCCGCTCACGTATGGCCACCAAAAACGGTCGCCACATTTTGGCACGCCGCCGCGCAAAAGGCCGCAAGTCTCTTAGCGCCTAATTAAGCCGCTAACATAGTTGAACGAGGCGCAGCTTGCAAAAGCATGCGCCTTTTTTATATGGTGAATTGTGTTGACGTTGACAGCGCATTTCATATCTGGCCAAGGACCAAATTAAATGCAAGCGAGCAAAGACCAACAAGCCACGCTGATCCAAATTAAAAAACGCAGTGATTTTTTGAAAATCCAAAGCAAGGGCAAAAAATGGGTCTCTCACGGCCTCATCATCCAAACCATGCCCAATGAGGACGCTATAAAGCGCATTGGCTTTACCGTCACCAAACGCACCGACAAATCCGCCGTAAAACGCAACCGCATCAAACGCCGTCTGCGCGCCGCCGCCGCCGATATCTTGCCGCAATCGGCAAAAAACGGTCACGACTACATTCTCGGTGGTCGCCGGCACATTCTAAACCACACCTATGACACCCTAAAAAATGACATCAAATGGTGCCTCGGCAAAATGGACTTGCTAGACCAATGAAAGCCCTCCTCAAAGCTTTGATCAAAATCTACGCCGCGTGCGTGTCGCCATTTTTAGGGCGTAACTGCCGGTTTCAACCAAGCTGCTCGCTCTATGCGCATGACGCGATTGAAAAACATGGCGCATTAAAAGGCACTTGGCTGGCCATCAAACGCCTCTCGAAATGCCATCCATGGAACAAAAGCGACCCGATTGACCCAGTCCCCCCAAAGGCCAGTTAAGAAACGCCATTGATCCCCCTGATTGCATCGGCTATAAACGCACAGCATTAGAAAAAATAATAATTAAAGGCGTAAGATCGATATGTTCGACAAGAACAACCACAACAATCCGAACAACAAAAATGCAATGCACCCCGAAGATATGCGAAACATGTTCATCTTCTTCGCCATCGCTGCTGTCTTATATTTCGCCTATAATTTCTACGTGATCGGCCCGCAAAAAGAAGCCATGCTGATTGCACAAAAGAAACAAGCCGAAATCGCCGCAAACCCACAAAGCCCCGAAGCCGTTAAGCTCGCACAAATCAAAAACCCGATAGAGCGTGACGAAGCCATAAAAAGCGAACAACGCATCCAAATCGACAACGGCAGCGTCCACGGCAGCATCACAACCAAAGGCGCACGCCTTGATGATATCGAACTCAGCCACTACCACACCACTTTAGGCGGCAGTGAAGATGTCGCGGTATTATCACCCGCCAAAACAAAATTCCCCCGCCACGTCGAATATGGCTGGGCATCATCAGATGACCAAATCAAACTGCCTAATAAAGACACAATCTGGCAAGTGAGCGGCAACGCGGACCTCACCAAAGACACGCCTGTCACTTTGACATGGAGCAACGGCCAAGGCCTGACATTTGAACGCACATTCTCGCTGGATGACAAATACCTCTTCACCATCACGCAAAATGTCTCAAACCAATCTGGAAAATCCGTCACACTCTATCCCTACGGCCTTGTCTCACAACAAGGAAAACCACCAAATTTTGCTGGGACTTGGATATCGCATGAAGGGCCATTGGGCTATGTCGGCGATGAAATGAAAGAGCCAAGCTACAACTCTTTACGCAAAGACACTAAAGAAGCCTCTAGCGCCAACCAGGGCTGGATCGGCATTACCGATAAATACTGGCTCACCGCGTTAATTCCCCCACAAGGACAGGACGTAAAATACAGCTTTAGCTATGCGGGTACACGCAAAGACCCCGACAATATCGGTCGTTTCCAATCCGATTTCCTCGGCGCGCCCATGACATTAACCGCGGGCACATCAAGCGCGGTTCAAAGCCGTCTTTTCGTCGGCGCAAAAGAATACGCAACGCTCCAAGATTACGAGAAAAACGCGGATATCCCCAAATTTAACCTCGCTGTTAATTTCGGAATGCTCTGGTTCATGTCAAAACCGTTCTTCTATATTCTCCACCACGCAGGCGAGATCTTCGGCAACTTTGGCGCAGCCATCATCTTCCTTACGATATTAATTCGTGGCGCCGTCTTCCCGCTGACCAATTTGTCATACAAATCTTTCGCAGGGATGAAAAAGGTAAACCCGCAAATTGTTGAATTGCGTAAAGAACTCAAAGACGACAAACAAAAATTACAGGCAGAATTAATCAAGCTGTATCAAAAAGAAGGCGTAAACCCCATGTCGGGCTGTTTGCCAATCTTGCTACAGATCCCGATTTTCTTCGCGCTCTATCGCGTCTTGTTTGTGACTATCGAAATGCGTCACGCGCCATTCGTTGGCTGGATCAAAGATTTGTCCGCCCCCGACCCAACAAGCATTTTCAACCTCTTCGGCCTCATCCCATGGGATCCGCCAGCTGTCCTCATGATCGGTGTATGGCCATGTCTCATGCTTGTTGCAATGGTCATGCAAAAGAACCTCAACCCACCACCCCAAGATAAACTCCAAAAAGATATGGCAACCTTTATGCCGTTCTTCTTCGCGTTCATCATGGCAAAATTCGCGGCGGGTCTTGTGATCTATTGGACATTCTCTGCGCTGATTGGCGTGCTTCAGCAAATCATCATCATGAAACGCATGAATGTGCCAATCCACCTCTTCGGTGAAACAAAAGAAGAGGAAGAATTGGACGATCAAATTGATGATGGCCCCGCTGTTCATCCGCTGGCACAAATGGCCGAAGATGAATTCGAAGACGCTTTAGGTCTCGATGATGGTGATGGTCAGCCGACAAAACCAATCAAGCCCCCGAAGCCTAAAACGAAACCCAAAAAGAGCAAAAAGAAGAAATAATAGTGGATCAGGAAATTACCCAAGCAGAACTAGAAGACGCGCGAAAGCTTTTCGCTGGCCCTTGTGACTTCATGCTGGGCGTCGCCTCTCTCGGTCAACTGCCCGAAAGCGCGCTCCCCGAAGTCGCATTCGCCGGGCGTTCTAACGTGGGTAAATCATCCCTGCTTAACGCGCTGACCAACCGTAAGACCTTGGCCAAAACATCCAACACCCCTGGTCGCACGCAACAGCTCAACTATTTCAACTTGGGCGAAAAACTCTACATCGTTGATATGCCTGGTTACGGCTACGCCAAAGTCTCCAAAGAACAGCGCGATGAATGGACACGCCTCGTATTCGATTATTTGCGCGGCCGACCCACTTTGCGCTGCGTCTTTATCCTGATCGACTCCCGCCACGGCCTAAAAGATTCCGACATCATGCTCATGGAAATGCTCGACGAAGCCGCGGTCACATACCGCATCCTTCTCACCAAAACCGATAAAAGCAAAACAGCAGAGCTAGATGCGCTCATGGCAAAAACACTTGCGGTAGTCAAAAAACATGCCGCCGCCTACCCGCATATTCACGCAACAAGCTCAATCAAAGGCTACGGCATGGCAGAGCTTAAAGCCATCATAAGTTCCTACGGCTAACGTTTACTGATCCAGCACAATTGTATAAAACCCATACGCATTTTGCGCTTGGTTTTCCACGCATAAAGAGCGCATCTCATGACAGTCTGCGCAAACTGGCGTGCCCGATGTTGCATCGGTGGTCAATTCAACATTCGACCCCGTGTAATATGAATCATCAATCATCACCGCCCGGATGGAATCCGATAAAACGGGAATAACAGGCGACCCATTGATCTTTTCATTAATCTTCGCGCACACTTCACGCCTGATTTGATAGGCAACCAAAATGACATCATCCGCCGCGCTGCGTGTCCATTCTACATTATTAAATTGTCCCAAATACCAACCCGCAGATGGATCAGTAAGCACCTCACGAACCGCTTCTGGAGGCAAGCGCCCCTTGGTAATGCCGCCGCCCTCGGGATGGAATACCCGATTGGATCGCGCTTTTTGCGTGCCCATATTAAACGCGGCGTCACTCGGATCGGTAAAGTCCAATTCATCAATTTTCGCCCCCGTAAAGACCATCTGATCAAGCGCCGATTTCACCTGCGCGGCGTAAGAAATAATCTGGGTCGCATAAAGCTCCGCCCGCGTATCAGGCAGCTCATTCATATCCCCCGTCCCCGATTGACGGGACAAAGTGAAGCTAAGCGCGGCAAACAGAACAATCGCAATCAAAACATAAATCAGGGCATTACCGGATTCTTTACACGATTCTTTCATTTGATGTTCCTTATTTGTTTTCATTTTTTGACAAGGGCTGTTAATCTGATAGCCATGCAAAACATCTTAACCCAATTCACAGACTATAGCACCATCCTTCCCGTCACCATCGGCTTTGTCCTCGGCGGGCTTATCATCGGCATGATCTTTTTCTTATCACGCCAGAGAATAACATTCGAAAACGGCGAATATAAAAAAGAAATTGAAGAGCTTAAAACACAACTCTCTGAAATATCAGATCAATATCACGACACAAAAAGCGACCTGATCCGCACACAGGCACAAAGAGACTCCCTAAAAGATCTCATGGAAAGCCGCAAAGAAGATCAAAAATCAATGGAGATGCGGTTCGAAAATCTCTCAAACAAGATATTCGAAGAAAAAACCAAAAAATTCAAAGAAGAATCGCAAGAAAATATCGGACAGCTCCTCAGCCCGCTAAGAGAGAAAATCAACGACTTCCATAAAAAAGTAGACGAATCCTTCGGCAATCAGGCCAAAGAACAATTCTCTCTCAAAGAGCAGATCAAAAATATCGTCGATGTTCACGAAAAAATGACCATCCAGACCGAAAGCCTCACCAAAGCTCTAAAAAGCGACAGCAAAGCGCAAGGCAATTGGGGCGAAATTATTTTAGAAAAAATATTACAAGATTCCGGCCTGCAAAAAGGGATCGATTACATCACTCAGGGCGCTGGCCTCGGCCTTAAACATCCCGAAACAGGCGGGCAGCTAAAGCCCGATATCGTTCTGCATTTGCCCGATGAAAAACATCTGGTCATTGATTCCAAAGTATCCCTCACCGCCTATGAACGCTTTTGCAGTGAAGAAGACGAAATCGCGCGAACGCAGGATTTAAAAAACTTCCTCGCCTCGGTACGCAAACACGTCACCGATCTGGAGCAACGCCGCTACCAAGACACTGAAAACCTCGGCACGCCCGAAATCGTCCTCATGTTCATGCCAATCGAGGGCGCTTTCATGCTCGCGTTGCAACAAGATCGCGATCTCCACCAATTCGCATGGGACAAAAAAGTAGCCATCGTCTGCCCATCAACCTTATTTGCGACGCTAAAGACAATTTCCTCGTTATGGCGCCTTGCAAAACAAAACCAAAACGCACAAGAAATCGCCGATAAAGGCGGTGCGCTCTACGATAAAGTCGCTGGATTTGTCGAAGATATGCAAACCCTTGGCCGCCAAATCACAACGGCGGAAAACACCTATAAGAAAACAATGAATAAACTCAGCGAAGGGCAAGGCAATATCCTGCGCCGCACCGAACAGCTGAAATCTCTGGGCGCAAAAACATCCAAAACCCTGCCCAATGAATATATCAATGATTTTGAAACAGACGATCCCGATCAGGACCCTGATTCGCCAGCCATAGAGCAGCAGTAAAAGAAGCGCGCATAAAGCTTTTCTTGACCAAAACGCACAATCACAGTAACAAAAAGCATGACACAACTTTACGACATCATAAAAGTCCCTGACGCCGTTTTGAAAGAAACCGCGCACGCCGTTGAGACCATCACGCCAGACATCCAAAAACAAATGGATCGTATGCTTGATACAATGTATGACGCGCCGGGCATCGGCCTCGCCGCAAATCAAGTCGGCCTGCTCAACCGCGTCCTCGTCATGGATTTATCCCGCCGCGATGAAGAGGAAGAAGCAGCCCCCATCTTCATGGTAAACCCCGAAATTATCCACGAATCCGAAGAGATGAGCATAATGGAAGAGGGCTGCCTTTCCATCCCACAACAATATGCCGATGTCGAACGTCCCGCGATCGTGCGTGTCAAATATATTGATTACGATGGAAAACAAGCCGAACTAGAAGCAACAGGTTTGCTCTCGCATTGTGTGCAACATGAAATTGACCACCTCAACGGCACGCTCTTTATTGATTATCTCTCATCACTAAAACGCAACATGATCTTGCGCAAAGTTGAGAAAATGAAAAAACAAAACATCCTTTAACGCAGTGACAATGCTATGACCAAACCGCTTCGCATCGCCTTTATGGGCACACCGGATTTTTCGGTTCCTGCCCTCGCCGCGTTGCATGAGGGGCCGCATGATATTGTCTGCGTGTATTCCCAACCACCACGGCCAAAAGGACGCGGCCATAAGGTTCAACCGTCCCCCGTTCATGCCTACGCCGACCAACATGGCATCCCCGTCTACCACCCCACATCCTTTAAACCGCAAGCGCAAAAAGACACCTTCGCTGATCATAACCTCGACGTGGCTGTGGTTGTTGCCTATGGCCTGATCCTGCCACAAGCGGTCTTGGACGCGCCCAAATACGGCTGCATCAATATCCACGGCTCCCTCCTGCCCAGATGGCGCGGCGCATCCCCCATACAGCGCAGCATATGGGAAGGCGACGCAGAAACGGGTGTTACCCTCATGCAAATGGATCAAGGCCTCGACACCGGCCCCGAAATCGCCAAGCAAAGCATCGCGATCACCAAAGACACAACCGCCCAAACCCTGCACGACGCGCTGTCTCAATTGGGCAGCGACATGATCGTGGGCGCGATGGATACACTCGCCAAAAATGGCAACCTCCCCTCAACCCCCCAAGATGATAGCCTGTCCAATTACGCCCCCTTACTCACCAAGGAAGACGGCAAAATCGATTGGAGCCAGAGCGCGCAGCAAATTGACCGACAAATCCGCGCCCTCAACCCATGGCCGGGAACCTACACGGGGCAGGGACAAGAGCGCATAAAAATCCAATCCGCAGATATCAACGCAGAAAAATCAGACAAACCCGCCGGAACAATCCTTGATAAAAAAGGCAATGTTGCCTGCGGGCAGGGCACTATCCTCACACTAAAATCAATTCAGCCACCGGGCAAAAAATCAATGGATTTCGCCTCCGCCCTCAATGGCAATTACGTCGCGATAGGTGATATCTTCTCGTGACACGCTATAAACTCACCATCGAATACCAAGGCACCGATTATTACGGCTGGCAACGCCAACCCGATCTGCCCACCATCCAAGGGGAAATCGAAAAAGCCATCCACGCATTTTGTGGCCAAGAGGTCGAGGTCACCTCGGCGGGGCGTACCGATGCGGGTGTCCACGCGCGTGGTCAAATCGCGCATGTCGATCTGGATGCATTCACAAAACCCATGGATCCATTCGCAATCTCAAAAGCAATCAACGCCCATCTACGCCCACAGCCGATCACCATCATAAGCACTGAAATCGTCGATGATGATTTCCACGCGCGCTTTGCCGCAAAAAATAAACTCTACGCCTATCGCATCATCAACCGCCAAGCCTTCCTCACATTCGACAAAGGGCGCGCATGGCATGTCAAACGCCCGCTCGATACTGGCGCGATGCATGAGGCCGCGCAATTGCTGCTGGGGCAACATGATTTCTCAACCTTCCGCGACGCCCAATGCCAAGCCAACAATCCCATCCGCACGCTTGACCGCCTGGACGTGCAAAGCTTTCAAACCGCGCCCGACAAAGACGGCCAAGGCGCACAAGAAATCTTTATCGAGGTCGAAGCCATGTCCTTCCTCCATCACATGGTACGCAACCTTGTGGGCACGTTAACGCTGGTCGGAGAGGGAAAATGGAAACCCGAAGATATCCTAACCGCGCTAAACGCCAAGGACAGAACAAAGGGCGGCCCAACCGCGCCGTCCGACGGCCTATATCTTGTGCGCATAGATTACACATAGATCATACAGGGCTGAATTATGAAAAGTAACTTGCTTTTTTGAATATTGTCCTATATCACTAGCACATGGAAATTTTGGAGAAGAACATGAAGATTTTACCGCTCATAACACTGGCCGCGCTCGCAATAATAACATTGCCGAGCGTATCTTATGCGCAAGTCAATCGCGCTATGGAACAATTAAGCGCGCTGAACCGCATCCAGCCTCTCCAAAACCCCGAATTCGAAGCAGCAGACGATATCCTCGGCCGCAAAATCATTGACCGCAAAAATAAGGTCGTCGGCAACGCAAGAGACGTGATCATCAACCAAAACGGCACAATCGCCAGCATCCAAACCGATTTTGACCGCCTGCGTTTGGGCAGTGAGGTTAACCTCAATTTCCGCACATTGCGCATCGGCACTGTTTCAAACGCATATTCATTGAACATGGATTCCGACGAAATTGCCGCATTCTACCCGCAGCTCCTCTCCGATATTGAAACCGCATCCGGTGATAATACAGACACATTTTCAACGCGTGAGCTTCTTGGAACAACCCTTCGTGCAAAAGACGGGCGTAAACTCGGTAAGGTTGAGAGCATTTTATTCGGCGCAAATGGCGGCATCGCTTCCGCAGTATACGCAGAAATGACATATGGCACATTGCGCGGTGAAGCGCTGGCCGTACCCTTTCGCAGTGTCACCTTTAAAACCGAAAGAGGTCGTCTAGTGGGCAACGTCAGCAACGATCTTGCCGACGCCATGATCAAAATCGCCGATGATTAATGCGCCCAGCATTAAACCTGCACAGCGCCGCGGGTGTTAGCCCTCAAAATACCGCACCAAAATGCGCTCATAAATACGGGTGAGATTTTCAAGATCCGAGACTTTAGCATTTTCATCAACTTGATGAATGCTCTCATTCACCGCGCCACATTCAATCACGGGACAATGCTGCACCACAAAGCGCGCATCCGATGTACCGCCATTGGTCGTATAATCCGGCGTACGCCCGGTGATGTCGGCTACCGCATCGCGCACAATTTCGCTCCACGCACCGGGTTTGGTGATAAAACTCTCCGCATTGCCTTCAAATTCAATCTCATAAGGCGCGCCCACGCTGTCCAAAATCTCGCGCAATTTTACCTTCAATGTCTCACTGCTCCATGTGTCATTAAAGCGAATGTTAAACGCTAATGTCCCATGCGCCGGAATGACATTGGTTGCTTTATTGCCCACATCAATGCTGGAAATTTCCAAATTCGTCGGCGGAAAAAACTCATTCCCCGCATCAAATCGATAGCTCGCAAGCGCATCCGCCAGTTTGACCAGACGCGGCAAAGGGTTATCCGCCAAATGTTGATACGCGACATGCCCTTGCACGCCTTTAACGCTCAAATATCCGTTTAATGAACCGCGCCGCCCGATCTTAATCTCTTGCCCCAACTCATCGGGATTTGTCGGCTCCCCGACAATTGCAACATCTGGCGTATGGCCATTTTTCGCCATCCAATCAAGCACTTTCACCGTGCCATTAACCGCCAAATCTTCTTCATCCCCCGTGATCAAAAGGCTAATCGAGCCGCTGGGCTTATGATCCTTAAGATACGCTGAAACCGCCGCAACAAATGCCGCAACCCCGCCTTTCATATCGCTCGCGCCGCGTCCATAAATGAAGCCATCACGAATGGTTGGCTCAAATGGCGGTGACGTCCACGCGGCCTCATCACCCACAGGCACAACATCCGTATGCCCCGCAAAACAAATATGCGGCGACCCTGTGCCAAGGCGCGCAAATAAATTCACAATCTCACCCGTCTCATCAGAAAACGGCAAATGGTGGCATTCAAACCCCATCGCCGTAAGTGCGTCGGCCAAAACCTCCTGCGCACCCGCATCCTCGGGGGTAACAGAAGGGCAAGCAATGAGTTGTTTAAGCAATGTTATTGTATCTATCATGCGGCCATCCTAATCCAAGACGTACAATAAAGCACTGTTTTTAAGTGTGTAATTTTGCAATAAAATAAAAAGAAGGTATTTTCTATAATATAGGGGCGGTAAATTTTTTTAAATCGCAAAATCCTCGTTTTTATCAGCATATTCAATATCTTATAGGAAAATTTCACTGCATTTCGCATCTTTTCTTCCATATTACCTTTTTAGCTTCAAGTTTTAACCAAATTTACGCTGTCACATAATGACCAGAATAAAAGAAGATAATAGGAAAAATTTCCTATTTTAGCAAGGAATTATGCAGGAGTGATATCCGCATAAGGATAATCTGCGGGCGGTTCAAAATTTTCCCAATCATTATCAACGATATTAACTTTCACACCGCGTATAATATAGTCCATGCCGTCAAAGCCTTGCTCCATAAGCGCCTTGGCGATTTGCGTGTAAAGCGTACGATGGGCTTCTTGAAAGCGTGGATTGAAATTGATCTGTCTAAAATCACGCATCATCATACCAATCGGATGGCTTTCTTGATCTGTGCCCTCATAAAATTCCATGCACGCAGGAAAAAACTCAGATAAATAGATCGGGCTAACACCCATTTTGTTCGCATTATGTTGTAAGTTGGCTGCGCTCATTCCTCGCGCCCCATCAGGGTTTTTGATGGGATCGTGATCAATATAAATGCGCGCCATACGTGACAATAAATTAAGCTGCGCGACAAGCTGATGCGCGCAGCGACCAAGCGGCGACTCTGGGTAATAAAATTGTGTCACCATATTCGCCAATCCAATACGGTTGGTAATATGATCCGTCTCGTCCAAATAGGTATCAAATTTTTCCGGATCATCCGCGTTCATCGCCGGACGTGTCGCCACACCATTCACACGATCCCCTAATTTGGTCAGCGTGTCATAAATATCTTCAGAAACAAGGCATTGCGCATAGATGTTCCATTCGGCGCGATAATCTTGTTCATCTTCCGGCGCGCTCTCTTGGCTTCCGCCATAGCGCGTGACGGTAATCACAGGCTCTTTTCGATTGTGATGATATGTCGCAAACACCTGCAAATGATCTCTGCCATGGTCCAAAACGTTCATTTTGTCCCACAGTGCGTCTTTTAGTTCTGGCAATGGAATAACCTCACCGGGCTTAAGTTTGGGCAGATCTAATTTTACACCCAAAAGCTCTTCTAGCTCACCATATTTAAATTTACGATAATGAGTCAGGCATTCCATGCTTTTACCCGCATGATCAATAATATCGGCGTGATGGTCGGTGACCGCTCTCCCTGACTCTGCTAATTGCTTTTTGAGCAATTCAGTCAGGTCTTCATGAAACATATTAAAATCTTCACCAAGATCATGTGCAATCACGGCGCATACCCAGCGCTCCATTGAGCCATGCATATCTTCGATCTCTTTACGCTCATCGGGGCTTAATCTTTGAATGAGGTTCATGATCGGCAAGAGCTGATCAACTTCATGACCATAATCGGGTATATACCCGTTCTTGCGGATTTTATCGCCTTTTAAAGCGCGCAGTTCTTTAAACAATACGCCTGCGACATCAAAGCCCTGATCTTTAAAAAACGCGTTAAGCTGTGTGGATTTTTCTTCATAATAATCAACGAAATACTTGCGGTTCATATCCAGTTCATTGACGCTATTATTAACAGCCAGCCATAAATAACTAGCGTTACTATCTGGCGGCGTATAGGGCATGGTCTCGGCCGCAAAAGTTGATAGTAATTTTTTTAATCCGGTACGCAAAGACGGCTCCTATACTTAGGAGCAAAGGTCTAACATATCATTTCACGTAATCACAAGATAAAAATGCATATGAAAACCCTCTAATGTAAGCATAGTATGGGCTGGGCACATTATTGCGCCGCAGCATTTTGGAGAGTTCATCAAAGTGATCAGTTAATCACGAAGCAAATCATTGATGCTGGTCTTGCTGCGTGTTTGTTCATCAACACGTTTCACAATCACCGCGCATGAAAGGCTAGGGCCAGGGCTGCCATCGGGCAATGGTTTGCCTGGCATTGTTCCTGGAACAACAACTGAATATGCGGGAACGCGGCCAACAAAAACCTCGCCCGTATTGCGATCAATAATTTTGGTTGATTGGCTAATGAAAACACCCATGGAAAGCACGGAGCCTTCTTCAACAATAACGCCTTCAACAACTTCACTGCGTGCCCCGATAAAGCAATTATCTTCAATAATTGTCGGCCCCGCCTGTAATGGCTCAAGCACGCCGCCAATACCAACGCCGCCAGACAGGTGAACATTCTTACCAATCTGTGCACATGATCCCACGGTCACCCATGTATCAACCATTGTGCCTTCGTCAACATACGCGCCGATATTCACAAAAGACGGCATCAAAACCGCGCCCTTGCCGATAAAGGCCGCGCGGCGTACCACGCAATTAGGAACAGCGCGGAAACCCGCCGTTTCAAAATTCTTACGATCCCAACCATGGAATTTGCTCTCAACCTTATCATACCAATTCGATTGGTCCGGGCCGCCTGCAATCACTTGCATCGGGTTTAAACGAAACGACAACAAGACTGCTTTCTTAAGCCATTGATTGACCTGCCATGTGCCGTCAATTTTCTCGGCCACACGCGCCTCACCGGAATCCAGCTTCACCAATGCGGTTTCGACTGCATCACGAACCTCGCCTTGTGTGTTATCGTTTAAATCCGCGCGGTCTTCCCATGCTTGCTCAATGATGGCTTTTAAATCGCTCATGCCGTATATCCTTTAAATATTAAAATCTGAAAAGCAATTGACCACGAAGCCGTCAACGAATCAAGGCAAAGGCGCGATTTATAGCTAAGAAATTTTCTCGTGTGCAATGCGCAGCTTTTTAAGATCCGCACTGCCCAGATAATCGGCATAAATGTCGAGGAGCGCAACAACAAGCGTGTAATCCTGATCGGCAAAAGCCTCCGCCGCCCTGCGGCTAGCCTCTGCAATCTGTGTATCCAAATGCGAACGAATGCTCTGTTCAAGCAAGGTTTGCTGCATAATCTCCGCCCGCTTAATCAGCTTTTCATCAAGCGATAAAATTTTCGGATTATTGCGTATGGTATCGGCAAACCATTTTAAAGACTGCGAAATATCCGCATCTTCCGTCAGATAGGAGAGATGCCGCGCCGAACTCGGCGTTTTACGCGCCGCTGATATCATATCGTTTAAATTTAAGCGCCGCGCGGGATCGGGATAGACGTAAACTTCCAATGCATAATTGCGATCCCCGTAAAAAACCTCAATCGCCTGATTGTCGCGCTCATAACGCGTCACCGCATAAAACGGCGCCTTCGCTGGTTCTTTAACATCTTTATAGGGTTTGATAACCTTAAAATGACGCTGATATTCAGCCAATCCACTGAGGTATAAATACCCATGCGTTTCTTCCAAAAACCGAAACTGGCTCTCGCATTCCTTGAAAAAACACGTCAAAAGCGTGTGCGAATTTGCACTGCTGATTTGATCCATTGAATTAAAACACCCTGCTTGGTATGACCTTTGTTATGATATGTACTATAAACTGGAATATGTTAAGTTTTCCTGAATGGGAACAAAGATTTAAGCGCGTTCAGCGCTCGACATTGCTTCAATCATACCCTTATGCCCAAAGCATGGCTGAAATGCAAAGCCAAAAGCCGCGTTGGGGCGTGATTATGATCGACAACCAAGAAGCAGGCCTCGTACAAATCACCGAGGCAGGCATTTTAAAAAACCTCATTCACGCTGTCATCCTTGATCGCGGTCCGCTCTGGTTCAAAGAATTTGGCACCGACGCGCACATCACCGCATTTTTCACCGAATTTAACCGCAAATTCCCAAGCCGCATGGGGCGAAAACGCCGCATCATCCCCGAAACACATATCGACCTGACCCCGCTCGGCTATCGCGATGCGGGCGGCATTTATGAAACAATCTGGCTAGATGTCACAAAACCACAAGACGATTTGCGCGCTGAGCTCAAAAAGAATTGGCGCGGCACCCTCATTAAGGCCGAAAAACGCGGCCTCACCCTCGAATGGGACAGCAAAGGCGACCACCTTGCCTGGCTCCTCCAAAGCTACGCGGTTGATAAGGAAACGAAGGGTTATGACGGCCCCTCCGTAAAACTCTTAAGAACGCTGGCAAAATATCACCTGCCACGGGGCGAGGTTTTGATTGGCCGCGCGCTGCTCGATGGGAAAGCAGTTGCAGGAATTTTGATACTTTGTCATGGTAGTGGAGCAACATATCAAATCGGCTTTACATCCCCACAAGGCCGCGATAACGGCGCACATCATATCTTGTTATGGCAGGCGCTCGGTGTTCTTAAGTTTAAACAAATCAAGGATTTCGACCTTGGAGGCATCAATGACGATTCAGCAAAAGCCGTTAAAACATTCAAACAAGGCATGGGCGGTGAAACCGTTACACTTAGCGGCATGTACCATTAGCCTGCTTGGCGCTCTCGCCATCGCGTCGCCATCACGCGCTGCTGACACATCCGAACAAACACTGGTATATGAAGTCTATGCGGGCGGCATTCACGCCGTTCAGGCAACGCTTAAAATCGACATCAAACCAAAAAATCGTTACAGCATTCACCTCGCTGCAAAAACACGCGGTCTTTTGGGCAAGCTTGCGCCATGGCGCGGCACATTCGAAAGCCATGGCTGGCGCTTCAATGACGGCGACATGCGCCCGCAGCAGCATAAATCGGTAGGCTTATGGCGCGCAGAAGAAGAGATCAAGGATTACGCCTACGCCAAAGATGGCACATTCAAACAGCTTGTTATCAAAGAACATGATAAAGATCCCGTCACTCAGGACATCGAAAAAGAGATAACATACGGTACAACCGACGCCTTAACAGCAACGCTTTTGATGCTCAAAAACTTCAACGAAACGGGAAAATGCGAAGGTACATCGTTGGTTTTTGACGGTAAACGTAGCTTCGAACAAAAATTCGTCCATCAAGAAAACGTCCAGCTCACTGCCTCTAAATACAATATCTACGAAGGGCCCGCCGCCAAATGCACCGTCGAAGTCGTCCCCAAAAAGGGCAAATGGTACGATAAACCCCGCGGCTGGATGTCCATTCAGGAACAGGGCCGCAAGAAAGGCACAATGCCAACCGTCTGGGTCGCGCAAATGAAAAAAGGCGCGCCCGCGATCCCTGTAAAGATTTTCGTCAAAACCGATTACGGTGCGATGTTCATGCATCTTGCGGAATACCAAAATGAAGAAACAAAACTTGTCGCGGAAAAAAGGATTCTTGAAGACGAGTAACAGTTTTTGTCATTTCGAACGTATGTGAGAAATCTTTGTATGAGCCAAGAGAAAAACTTTTTTGTCTATATGATGACCAATTGGACTGGAAAAATTCTTTATACTGGCATGACTAGTAATTTACAGCGGCGATATTTTGAGCACCTAACAAAGACGCATAAAGGCTTCACGCAAAAATATAACATTGATCGTTTGGTTTATTTTGAAATGTTCTCTGACCCACAAAACGCAATAACACGTGAAAAAGAAATAAAAAAATGGCGTAGGGAAAAGAAGAACAAACTTGTTGAAACTAAGAACCCAGAATGGGAAGATTTAGCAATAAGTTTGAATTGGAAAGATCCCTCCGCTTCGCGATCGGGATGACATATATATGAACAGCCCGTCTAAAACACCACTCGCCATCGTCATCCTTGCCGCCGGAAAAGGCACGCGGATGAAATCGGACACACCAAAAGTCATGCACACATTGGCGGGCAAGCCGATGATCAATTGGCTGCTTGATACATGTGAAAAATTAAACCCTCATAAGATCATCACAATCATCGGCCCCGATATGTCGGAATTGGCAAACGCCGTCGCCCCCCATGAAACCGTAATACAGGAAACCCGCAACGGCACAGGCGGCGCGCTAAAATGCGCATTACCCGCGCTTGACGGGTTTAACGGCAATGTCCTTGTTCTGATGGGCGATGAACCACTGGTCAGCCTTGAAACGCTTCAATCCCTGATCAATGTGGGCGGGCTCAGCGTGCAAGGCTTTAACACACCAAACCCACACGGGCTAGGGCGTATGATCCTCAATGATGACGGCACGCTCAATCGCATTGTCGAACACGCCGATTGCAACGACAGCCAAAAGCAAATCACCCTCTGCAATGCGGGTAATTACTGCATCCCCGCCGATAAGCTTGGCGGATGGCTAGGTCAGATCACCGACAATAACGCCCAAGGCGAAATCTACCTCACCGACCTTCCCGCCATCGCCGCAAAAGATGGCGTCGCGACACATGTCACGCAAAGCAATTGGACAGGCCCCCAAAACTTATCATGGGGCGTGAATGACCGCGTGCAATTGGCCGCGCATGAGAAGATGGCACAAACCATCCTGCGTGAAACCGCTCTGAATAATGGCGTGAGCATGAGCGACCCTGAAACTGTCTATCTTTACCATGACACCCAAATTGGCGCAGGCAGTACAATCGAACCCAACGTTGTCTTCGGCCCCGATGTTACAATCGCCCAAAACGTCACTATCAAAGCCTTCAGCCATATCGAAGGGGCCACCATAGCCAGCGGCGCAACCATCGGCCCCTTCGCAAGGCTACGACCCGACACCATAATCGCCGAAGATGTGCGCATCGGAAATTTTGTAGAAATCAAAAAATCCAATATCGGGCGCGGCGCAAAAATCAATCATCACGGCTATGTCGGTGATTGCGATATGGGCGAAGGCGTCAATTTTTCCTGCGGCGCAATCACCGTCAATTATGATGGCTTTACCAAGCATAAAACCACCATCGGCAATAATGTCATGGTCGGCTCTAATGTCTCCCTGATTGCCCCCATCACCATTGGCGACGGCGCATTCCTCGCCGCCGGTTCCACCCTCACCCAAAACGTAGAAAGCGACGCCCTCTCCATGACCAGACCTGACACCGAAACCAAAGCGGGTTGGGCCGCAAAATTCCGCAAGATCAAAGCCGCCGCAAAGAAGGCTGCAGTCGTGATCGCGCTCTTAGGCTGCACAACCCCAGCAATCGCCTGTGAAGGATTTAAAACCGATTTAAGCGCGCTAGAGCAAACCATGCTCGATTATCACAAAAGCGCCAATCACCAATCCATCAATCAATCAAACGCCCAATCAAATGGACAGCCTTCGCATCTGAGCTCGCTTAAACAAGATCTGGATGAACTGGAAAAACGCGTCGCCGCCCATCAGGCGCAAAAAGCCGCCGAGGCAAAAGCAAAAAACCAGCCCGTTTTGTAACACCCTGCAACACTGTGTGAGTTGAGCTTTACGGCAATATCTATAACGTCATACGAGATGACATCAGATGCATTAAAGAGGACATATGTGCGGAATAATCGGAATACTCAGTAAAGAAAACGTAGCCCCCAGATTGATCGAGGGGTTAAGTCGTCTTGAATATCGCGGCTACGATTCCGCAGGGATCGCCGTGCTCAATGGCGGGCCAATCCAACGCACCCGCGCCAAAGGAAAACTTCAAAACCTGCGCGATAAACTAAAAGAAAACCCCCTGCATGGCACGGCGGGCATCGGCCATACACGCTGGGCGACGCATGGCGGCCCAACCGAAGACAACGCCCACCCGCATGCCACCGAAAAAGTCGCTGTGGTGCATAACGGCATCATCGAAAACTACGCCGCCCTAAAAGCCGAATTAACAGCCAAACAAGTCCGCTTCGAAACCGACACCGACACCGAAGTCATCGCCCATCTCGTCGATGATTACCTAAAATCTGGCCACAGCCCCAAAGAAGCCGCCGATAAAACCTTCGCTCGCCTTGAGGGCGCATACGCCATCGTCATGATCTTCACCGGCGAAGATAATCTCATGATCGGCTGCCGCCAGGGCACCCCCCTTGCCGTAGGATATGGCACCGGTGAAATGTTCGTCGCGTCCGATTCATACGCGCTCGCCCCGCTCACCAAAAAGATCTGCTTCCTTGAAGACGGCGACCGCGTCATTGTCTCCCGTGAAAAAGCCACCATCTACACCAATGATAACGACAATGTCGAACGCCCCATCCGCATCACCGCACAAAGCGGCGCAACAACTGGCAAAGGCAATTTCCGCCATTTCATGCTCAAGGAAATATACGAACAACCCTCCGTCATCGGTGACACGCTCAACTCCTTCATCAACCCCGCAAACGGTGAGATCACGATCCCCCCCGCCGTGCTAAGCGCCCTGGAAACCACGCCGCGCATCACCTTGATCGCATGCGGGACGGCGTATTATGCCTGTATGGTCGCAAAATATTGGTTTGAACAAACCGCGCGCATCCCGTGCGAAATCGACATCGCATCTGAATTCCGCTATCGCGAACCTCCCATGCCCGAAGGCGGCCTTGCGCTCTTTGTCTCCCAAAGCGGCGAAACCCTCGATACGCTGCAGGCCTTGCGCTATTGCAAACAACAGGGGCAAACAATCCTCTCCATCGTCAACGCGGTGGAAAGCACAATCGAACGCGAATCCGACCTTGTGCTGCACACGCTCGCTGGCCCCGAAATCGGCGTTGCATCCACCAAAGCGTTCACAACGCAGCTCACAACGCTGGCCTGCCTCGCATTATCCATCGCTCTCAAAAAAGGCACAATCACCGCCGAGCAAAGCAGCGTGATCGCCGAAGAATTGCGCCACATCCCCGCACAAATCCAAACCATTTTAAACGAAGAAGAGCGCAGCAAAAACGCCCTCACAATCGCTGGCGATATCTTCAAAAGCCAAGACATGCTTTATCTGGGTCGAAACCTCCTCTACCCCGTCGCCATGGAAGGCGCGCTTAAACTCAAAGAAGTGTCCTATATCCACGCCGAAGGCTACGCTGCAGGGGAGCTGAAACACGGTCCCATTGCATTGATCGATGATAATATGCCCATTGTCGTCCTTGCCCCGGCCAATGATCCGCTCTTTGAAAAAACCGCCAGCAACCTACAGGAAAACGTCGCTCGTGGCGCCAAAGTCTTGCTCATCTCCGATAAAAAAGGCCACGAAACCCTCAAAGATTTCGCCAAATGGACCATTGAAATCCAAGACACCCACCCCTTCGTCGCGCCCATCCTATACGCCGTTCCCATCCAACTCATCGCCTACCACGTCGCCGTCACCAAAGGCACCGACGTAGACCAACCCAGAAACCTAGCCAAATCCGTCACGGTGGAGTAGCTGCGTCAGGCGGTGCCAAATCCGCTTCGATACGCTTTGCGGCATCGCTATACTCATAACACCCGCTGCCGCTGGTCTCGTATTGCATGGCTTCAATAATATTGTCTGCATTCACGAGCGCCTTAATCTCGCAATAATCAAGATATGTATCTCGCGTATAGCCGCCACCAAAAACAATACCAACCCCGCCAAACACCCCTCGGCTGGAATCATATCCGCCATATGTGCCAATGGGCCGCTCATAAGATTGCAGCGTTTGATGCCCCCACACAAAAACCTCACGCGCATCAATCGCAAACTGATTATCCGGTATGCCAAGATATTCAACCGCAACATCAATATGCCGCCCTTCCAAATGATCCAGACGCGCCCCAAAATTATTGCTCGTGCATGCCGCAACAGACATTGTTACAAAAGCCAAAAACAATAAACGCGCCATGGGCATGCCTCTCTAAAAGAAATGAATAATTTTAATATAATCACAAACCGCGCAAAAACAAACGGGCTTTCCAAATGCATTTCTGCGCGCTAGATTAATTGCCATGAAACAAACACTAACCCCACTCTTCTGGCTATGGGTGCCGCTTTTTATTGTCATCGCACAAATCTTCATCGAGGTTTTTGTGCCCACGCAATACCTGCCTGCGCTGCACTCTGAAAACGGGCCGCATGAGACGCTACAATTCATCTTCGCGCTCATCGGTTTGATCGTTTCATTCAGATGCCTGTACCTTTTAAAGCCCTCTGAGCAGCCATTTCTAACGGCGTGGGTCATCTGTTTTTGCCTTGGATGCGCCTATATCGCTGGTGAGGAAATCAGCTGGGGACAGCATGTGATGGAGTGGAGTACACCGGAATTTTGGAACGGCCTCAACGATCAACACGAGACAAACCTCCATATTACCTCTAGCTGGCTTGACCAAAAACCACGCCTGATATTACTCTTAGGGACGCTTGTGGGCGGCTTGATAATTCCCGCTTTGGCAAAATTCAAACCATCAGCCTTGCCCGAAAAATTTAAAATCATCTATCCACCCGCAATATTATCGGTCACTGCTGGTCTTACCTTGATCATCAAAATCATCGACAAAGCACAAGACGCCGCAGGCACAGATATCCTCACCCGCCCAAGCGAGCTTGAGGAGCTATTTCTATTTTATTTTGTGATGCTGTATCTGATCATCCTCAGCCGACGGATTAAGGGGCTGAATGTTCAAGCGCCATAACGCCAATTCCAATGCAATGATCTTCGATAAATTCACCAGTAAATTCATCACCAAATGAAATCCCATACTTGTTGGCTTGGTTGATGTTTTTAACGGCTGTATAAAACAGCTTTTTCAATTCAATTTGATCAACAATATGTGCGCGCAGCTGAGTAATTTCAGGAGCTTCGTCCTTCTTCATTTTTTTCAACGCAGCGCAGACTTGCTTCTGTGTATAGGATCCGCCCAAATCAATCAGATCATTTTCACCATAAGCTGGCATAGGGGAATTGGTAGAATTAAACTTTGAACCCTGTTCTGCAACACGTGATCCTGTCGCATAATCACGCTGACTATAGACATAGATCTCTGTTAGAGATGCATTCTCATCAAGCTGATTAAGAAATTTGGGGGCAATAACGGGCTGTATTGCTGGAACAATTTGTAACGCTGGTTTACTCATCAAATACTCATTTATTATTTTTATTGATGAAATATGAGCGTTTTAACCCGAAAGAGTCAAAAAAATAAGACGACGCAGCGCACAAAAAATACGCACAATAATGCGGCTTAACGCGATAAAATAAACGTTGTCCAGCCACCAATATTGATCGTTCTAATCACCGATAGCCCATGCGCTTTATAGGCCGCTTCCACGCTATCGGCTTGCTCGTCTAATATGCCCGACAATATAACGCGTCCGCCGTCATCAACAACCGCCTCAAGATCACCAGCCATATCCTTAAGCGGCCCTGCTAGGATATTGGCAATCACAAGCTCATAGGGCTTGCGCTGCTGCACAATCTCCGCCGCAAATCCGTCACCAACGGCGGTTAAAATATTCATTTTACCATCGGGGATAGCGTTCAAAACACGATGATGCTCTGTCACGCGCACAGATTCGGCGTCATTATCAATCGCCAGAACAGGCGTCTTCCAAAGCTTCCATGCCGCAATCGCCAAAATACCGCTGCCCGTGCCCATATCCAGAACATGCCAAGGACACAGCCCTTGCTCCTCTAGCCATACCATCGCCTCAAGGCATCCTGCCGTCGTGCCGTGCTCACCCGATCCAAACGCGGTGGCCGCGTCAATCTGTAGGCCAAATTTATCGGCTGGCACTGCGCCATCATGATGTGATCCGTAAATGAAAAACGGCCCCACATCAAATGCAGGAAACTGTTGGTAAGAATGCGCAAGCCAGTCAATATCGGGCGTGTCTTCAACAACAAATGCTGCATGATCCAAATCAAGATCAAGCCCTTGCGCCACCGCATCAAGACCCGCTTTCGCATTGTCCAATGATGGCGCGTCCTCACACAGCCACTCTAAAATCCAATCCGCCGTATGGTCATTGCCACCATCCGCATCCAAACGCGCCGCGCTAAAAGCAGCCGAATCAAAAAGCTCCGCAAAATGCGGAACTTCTTCATTTTTTAACGTTTTGGGTAATGTGACACGAACCGTAAACAAGCGATGCCCTTACTCTTTTGTCGGCTTGCTTGTGATATCAACATCGCCTTTAAGGTCTGACAAATCATCTTCTTCATCGTCATCATCTTCAACGATATCCAAATCAAGATCTGCATCTGCGATGTCATCACTATCATCATCGTCGTTATCTTCTTCGGCGGCTGCGTCATCAAGGCTGACAACGTCAACCTCTTCAATCTCATCATCGCCATCATCATCATTAGATGTCTTTGGTGATGCTTTTGCTTCTGCGGCTTTGCTGTCTTCAACGGCTGCGGCGGTACGGCCACGGCGCGCACGCACTTTGATTTCACCGGTAAATTCTGTGTCACATGACGGACATACGATCGGACGTTTATTCAAATCATAAAAATGCGTCCCGCATCCCGCACAAATTCTTTTTAACCCTCTTGCATCTGCAACAGCTGCCATGGTCTTTCTCCTTAAAATACATGATTAAATTCTGCAACCCCGAATTGCCTGATTTTTAGCCGACTGTCAAATGAAACCTCAATTTTACGCGCCCATTTCGCACATGCAGCGTTAATCATGTTTGAAACCCCTCGACCCGAATCCTATATAACTGTAAGATAAGAAAGTCTTAAGACTTCTCTGCGTAAAATCTAATATACAATTTTGAATGAAGGAAAAGGGTCCACCATGCACAAACCAGTTGTAATCTGCGGTTTCAAACGCTCTCCAATGCATTTCGCGAATAAAGGCGAGTTGGCAAAAACCCGTCCCGATGACATGGCCGCCGAAGTCGTCAAAGCTTTGGTCGCCGAGACAGGCGTGAACGTGGATGATATCGAAGACCTGATTATGGGCTGCGCCTTCCCCGAAGCCGAACAAGGCTTCAATATCGCCAAACTGGTGGTTCAACATGCGGGCTTGCCTGATTCTGTTGGCGGCGCAACGATCAACCGTTTCTGCGGTTCGTCAATGACCGCCATTCACACCGCTGTTGGCGCAATCAACGCGGGCGCAGGCGACGTCTTTGTCTGCGCAGGTGTTGAAAGCATGTCACGCATTCCAATGGGCGGCTTCAATCCGATGCCAAACCCTGAATTATTCGAAAAACACCCCGCCGCTTATATCGGCATGGGGGAAACAGCCGAAAATTTGGCAAAGAAATACGACATTAAACGCGACGCGCAGGAACAATTCGCCGTTGATTCCCACCACAAAGCCGCCGCCGCCGCAAAGGATGGCAAATTCGATGACGAGATTGTGCCAATCGGTGATGTCAAAACCGACGGAACCATCCGCGGTGACTCCAGCGTCGAAAAACTCAGCACACTTAAACCCGCCTTCATCAAAGACGGAACCGTCACTGCCGCAACATCATCACCGCTCACCGACGGATCGGCTGCGGTTTTGGTTTGCTCCGAAGAATACGCCGATAAACACGGCCTTCCCAAAATCGCCCGCATCAAATCAATCGCGGTCGCGGGCTGCGCCGCCGAAATCATGGGCATCGGCCCCGTCCCCGCCACCAAAAAAGCATTGGAGCGCGCTGGCCTCACCCTCGATGATATCGACATCATCGAGCTAAATGAAGCCTTCGCCGCGCAAGGGCTATCTGTCCTCAAAGAGCTTGGCGCGGATATCAAAAAGGTCAATCTGGACGGCGGCGCAATCGCGCTTGGTCATCCACTTGGAACATCCGGCGCGCGCATCACGGGTAAAGCCGCAAGCTTGCTCAAACGCGAAGGCAAAAAATACGCCCTCGCCACAATGTGCATCGGCGGCGGCCAAGGCGTAGCCACGGTGTTGGAGGCGATTTAACTCCATCAGTGGATAAAACCATAGGACAAACGCACGAAACCTCACACAATCAGCACTCTCCTGACGGATGTGAGTAACGGGCATAAACACTAAAGATAAAAGAGGCTTAACAAAATGAGCGCAATCAAAAAAGTAGCAGTCATCGGATCAGGCGTCATGGGCAGCGGCATCGCCGCCCAGCTGACAAATGCGGGCATTCCCGTTGTCCTCCTCGACATCAAGGTTGAGGGCAAAGACCTTGCCGCCGATGCGGTGTCGAAAATGTTAAAAACCGAACCCGCCGCCTTCATGCGCAAACGCAACGCGAAAATGATCACAACCGGCACAATCGACGATAACCTCGACCTCATCAGCGATTGTGACTGGATCATCGAAGTGGTGCTGGAAAAATTAGAAATCAAACACGCCACATACGAAAAAATCGAAAATGCGCGCAAAAAAGGCTCTATCGTCTCATCCAACACCTCGACAATCCCGCTGCATAAATTGGTCGAAGGACAGCCCGATAGCTTCGCCAAAGATTTCATGATCACCCATTTCTTCAACCCGCCGCGCTATATGCGCCTGCTTGAGCTGATTGTTGGTGAAAAAACCGATCCAAAAGCCGTGGAAACCATCCGCGAGATTTGCGATGTCAAACTCGGCAAGGGCGTGGTTCAATGTAATGACACACCCGGCTTCATCGCCAACCGCCTCGGCGTTTACTGGCTCACCGCTGGTATCAACGAAGCCATCAAACAAGGCGTTTCCATCGAACTGGCCGATGCTGTCATGTCAAAACCCGTCGGCATTCCAAAAACAGGGGTCTTCGGCCTGATTGATCTGGTCGGTATCGACCTCATGCCAAAACTCGCCGAAAGCTTACTCTCATCGCTACCCGAAGATGATGATTACCGCACAACATTCGTCGATTATTCATTCGTCCATCAAATGATCGACGCGGGATATACCGGACGTAAAGGCAAAGGCGGCTTTTACCGCCTCAACCCCGATGCCCCCAAAGGTGTGAAAGAAAAACAAGCCGTTGATATCGGCGCACTAAACGACCCCGAAGGCGCTGTCCTTAACCCCTTTGAAGACAATAAAAGCTACATCGCCTCCGACAAGAAAACCGCAGGCGCAGACCCCGCCGTAAAAGCAGGGCGCAAAGGCATCCGCGCCGTTGTTGAAACCGATAGCGATGGCGGCCATTACGCATGGGCTGTCCTGCGCGACACACTCACCTACGCCGCCAATCTAGTCGGTGAGATCGCCGACACCGTCTTCGACATCGATGAAGGCATGAAGCTCGGCTATAACTGGAAAAAAGGCCCGTTCGAAATCATTGACGAGCTAGGCCCCAAATGGTTCGCCGAAAAGCTCAAAGAAGACGGCATCACCATCCCCAAAATCCTCAGCGATCTTGGCGATAACACATTCTATAAAATCGAAGACGGCAAAATCCGCTATTTCGGCACAGACGCAAAATACCACGATGTTGTCCGCCCCGATGGTGTGTTGCTTTTACGTGATATCAAACTCTCATCCGAGCCAATCATGAAAAACGCCAGCGCATCCGTGTGGGATATTGGCGATGGCGTCTTGTGTTTCGAACACACATCCAAAATGAACACATTCGACGAGAAAATCTTCGAAATGTTGGTCAAGGCACAAAAAACCATCGAGGGCAGCGACGACTACAAAGCGCTCGTTATCTATAACGAAGCCTCGCATTTCTCGGCGGGCGCCAATCTCGGCCTTGCTATATTTATGATTAACATCGCCATGTACCCACAAGTCGAAGAATTCGTCGCCACGGGGCAACGCGTCTTCATGGGTCTAAAATTCTCAAACTTCCCCGTCATTTCCGCGCCAAGCGGCATGGCTGTCGGCGGTGGTTGTGAGATCCTCCTTGCCTCTGACGCCGTACAAGCCCACGCAGAAACCTATACCGGCCTCGTTGAGGTTGGTGTCGGCCTGATCCCGGGCTGGGGCGGTTGTAAAGAAATGCTCCTGCGCTTCCAAGAACGCGAGAAAGCCGCGCATGAAAAGAAAATAGAAAAATTTGGCCGTGATGCATTGTGGTTCTCACCCAAGACAACCCCCATGGGCGCAACCCGAAAAGCGTTCGAGACAATCGGCGTCGCAACCGTTGCAAAATCCGCACATGAAGCCATCGATATCGGCTTTTTCCGCGACAGTGACGGCGTAACAATGAACCGTGATCGCCTGCTCTATGATGCCAAACAACGCGCATTGACCATGGCCGAGGATTACACCCCACCGGAAAAAGTCACCGACATCCGCTTACCGGGTGCGGGCGGTAAAACCGCGCTTGATCTGGCGGTGATGGATCTGGAAAAATCAGGCAAAGCCACGCCATATGATGTGGTCGTCTCTGATCGCCTTGCCAATGTTTTGTCGGGCGGGGATAAGGATTACACCGAAACCCTCACCGAAGATGATATCCTCAAATTAGAACTGTCCGAATTCATGCACCTCCTGCACGAAGAAGGCACATTCGCGCGCATTGAACATATGCTTGAAAAAGGCAAACCACTGCGCAATTAGGAATCATAAGAACGTCGCAATTATATTGACATAATAAATATTCCATGTGATAAACGCGCATGGAATATTTCGATGCAAATCATATCCCTGATGGGTTTCTGCGGGCGCGTTTCAAAACGGCAAGCGCAGAAGAAACACTAGCCGTCATGAGGGCCTTCAACCCAGTCGTTCAGGCGTTATTAAAAAACGCTAGCCCGCAGGAAAAATTACGCATCGGCTTCATGGGTGAATATGGAACAGGCAAATCCCATTGCGCATCCCAATTGCTGGAGCAATCAATACAATCTTCATTTTCAAGAGAGTTTTTACCCGAAAAAGTGTCTAAACATTTTATTGATACGACAGACAACTGGCATTCGCATTATGATGCCTATGCCATTGAAATGGCGAAAGCTCGCAGCGACTATCATGAACTGGTTGCCAATGATATGGCGTCGCACACAGATCATGCACAAAGCGCAATAGCGCATTACGTTGAATGGCCAGAATGCGATACGAACTTAAATTTCAACGCAATATGGGCATTATCAACGCAGACACAGTTTATGGATCGAGAAAATGCATCAGATAGAGACATCGCTCTCTACGTCACCGATGAAATCATGGCCCTACCCGAAACCCAAAAATTCCTACAAGACACCCAACATTTGCGTATCGCCTAAATAAACGCTTAAATTTAAACCTTGAGCATTTACATATTTTTGGTGTAGGTATGCCAGATGCGCTTAAGTATTAAATTTAATATATCGTCAGATTTACAATTCGATGCAATGTCCGTAGCCATTGGTCAAATTCTCAAATCCCTTGCTGATAAGGCGGGCACGATAACACCCTATAAGGATCAATTGATATATGATCCTCTACAAATCGGTTTAACAGGACAGCCCAAAACGGGCAAAAGCGCACTCATTACAAATGCTGTGAAAGCTGGCTTTGCAGATACACAGTTTGATAAAAAAGAAAAAACTGTTAAGTCACATGATCAAACAAGAGATATAAAGGTCTGGAAACGCTGGATCGCCGATAGTTTTGAAATTAGAATGCAGGATCAAAGAGCAATCAGCGCATTGCCCTACATCGCAAATGAATTGCCAAATTTTGACCGGCGAGGAATTCGCATTTTTGAACATGTATATGACGAACTAAAACCGCTATGCGAACTTCTTATGCATCTTGAAAACGCAGATAATGGCGCAAAATACCTGCATTTAAAAGCAAAAGAAAACACAGACATAAAAACAGCGTTAGAAACAATCATTCCAACAATCCAAGATTTAAGAGTATAAGCTTGATGCTGTTTAAATATTTATGATCAAATAACACATGATTTACGCCTTCTATCCCATTTTCGCCGCCATGCTCTACGGTTTTGCTTTTGCCTTCACCGAACGCGCATTAAAGCTCACCAATATCAGCACTTATATGGCACTCAGCGCGAGCGCAGGGATGTTGGTTATGGTCGCCCTCATCAAACTCAAGGGCGAGGCACTGTCTTTCACATTTTTAGAATCCAAATCCACCGCTGCAATCGTTCTCGCCGCTGCTATCGCCCCTTCACTCGGGTGGATTTTCACCATGTTCGCGATCAAAACAACCTCCGCAACTTACGCATCTTTTACTGAAATTTCGTACCCGCTCTTTACGCTGATATTCCTATTCGCCTTTTTCGGTCTCCGCACAATTGATTGGACCATTCTGCTTGGCGGCGCGTTGATTATGACCGGTTCATTCATAATGGTTTACGGCCAGACAAAAATAAAAGGATAAGCCATGAATAACCCAATCGATATCTATTGCGAACGCCTCAGCGCTGGCCTATGGGCGGAACCACTGAACGCGATCACAAATCTAGCGTTCATCATCGCGGGATATTACGCGCTAAAACTCGCCCGCAAGCAAAGCGCGCTCAACTGGCGCAGCATCGCACTCATTGCGCTGATCTTCGCCATGGGCATCGGTTCGACGCTCTTTCACACTTTCGCAAATCTATGGTCAATGTTTGTCGATGTCCTGCCGATCCTCGCCTTTCAAATTGTATTCATTAGCGTCTATGCGCAACGTGTCATAAAGCTGCACTGCAAATGGAACATACCATTGCTCGGGCTATTTTTTGTCATGATGTACGCCTCCATGCAGCTCCCGCGACAATGGCTCAACGGCAGCCTCGAATATGCGCCCGCTCTAATCTTCGTCACCGCCTTGGGTGTCTATCATGTAAAAAACGCGACATCAGAAAAATGGGGGCTATTGGCGGCGGCGGGCGTCTTTGTGATCTCAATGACACTACGCTCAATCGATTCCGCAATCTGCAGCGCATTCCCCTATGGCACGCATTTCGCTTGGCACATCCTAAACGCCTGCGTCCTATATCTTTCGGCAAGGGCGTATATTTTGAATGCCCTAAAATAATAGTTTACATAATTTAATAAGTCGTATATATAAGCACTATGCGATTTGATATTACAAAACCATTTGGGTTGCTGTTTGCTATCTATCTACTTATATCGACCACGGCAATCACACAAAACTAGACAAGCTCGGCACAGGGGCGGCATTGGCATCTATTCTGCCTCCTTTAGCTTTAAACAATCCTAATAATGTAATCCGCATTGGCATCGCGGGGCCTGTCGCAATTGGCAAAAGTACTTTTGCACGCGCATTTAGAATGGCACATGCGGACTCAAGGTGTGTCGCGGGAACAAGATTGCAAAGTCATTATGAAAGTACAGCTGGCGGATTATTACTGCATTATGATGCGCGCAAAATAGAAAATGCTAGAAAGCCTAATTATCCCGAGCAATTGGAGCCTATAGATAAAGAGTTGTTAATGGGCAAAAAAGAACGTACGCGCGGCGGCTTTGAACTTGTTGAACACCCAGCAGAAGATACCGATAAATTTTATAATGCGCTGGTAAGTTTTCAATACCAAAGCGATTCACTAAGACTTGCAAAGATTTGTGTGCCAATCGCCGCCGCAAAATCGACGTCCTTCATGAGGTTTATGCAAGACGCAGAGCTAGAATTTTCACCGATGTAACTATCGTATAAAATCCAATCTATTATTTACCACTCCTTAAGATACGTTGCGTATTGTAAGGCTATGTTTTGGAATAAAGATAAAAAATCCCAAAAGGGAAACAAAACAACGGACAAACGCGCGAAGGCGGGTTGTGTGGGGAGTAACAAGAACGGCGGTCATGGCTTGCAAGGGGATGCACTACGTGCACAAGCCATGGCCAATGTTCGGTCCGCAAGGGCGCATATCGGTGAAGAAACACTGGACCGTATCGCCGCAGCAATGACCAAAAAACAGCAATCCGCAACCGAAATCGCCAAACGTCAAATCCAAGGCGCAGACGTCGATAAAGTTTTAGATGAGCTAAAATGGATGCTCGACAGCAAAAACTAGCGCGCCTTAATCACCACCATATCGAAAAAACGCAAAAAAACCTTTCTTGCTCTTCGAGGCTTGATATTGCTCAACAGATTTATTCAGGCAATTCAACAGATCGTGATGTTCGAATGGCTTTGTAAACACACCATTGATATCCATCTCACGCGCCTTATCAAGCAACCTTAAATCCCCATCTCTGAAATAGTCACCGCCCGATATGGCAATAATCGGTAAATTTTCATGCACCTCGCGTATGCTATCAATAACACCTAATCCGTTCATATCCGCTAAATGTAAATCGGTTATGACTGCGAGATAATTATTCTCTTTGACTTTCTCAATGCCATCCTTGCCATCAAACACAACATCGACTGCGTAATTATGCCGCTCTAATAAAATCGTAAGCATGTTATGCATATGCACGTCATCTTCGATTAATAATATTCTACGCATTTTGGGCAAATTCCATCATTTTAAAACAACGCAAATATTATACGATCATAGGTAGAAAGCCGTAAATTTGTTTTTGATTACATACGATTGTAGCCAGTAGAAAGAAAATTTTAGGGGGTTAAATTTTAACCTTTTTGCGCTATATTATAAGAAGAGATAAAGGAGATTCCATGCCCGTATATTCGCCCCCATCCGAGAACATTAAATTCATCCTGCACGACGTATTGAACGCATCATCGCTCAGCGAATTGCCAGGCTATGAAGATGTCTCCCAAGAGCTGATTGATCAAATCATCGAAGAGGGCGGAAAGATTTGCGAAAACGTGCTCTTCCCCATCAACCAATCGGGCGACCAAGAGGGTTGCACCTATGAAAACGGTGTCGTGCGCACCCCCAAAGGCTTCAAAGAAGCATACCAAACCTTCTCCGAGGGCGGCTGGTGCGGCCTGTCATCTGATCCCGAATATGGCGGCATGGGGATGCCCGTACTTCTTAACACCGTCATGCAGGAAATGATCTGCTCCGCCAATATGTCATTTGGCATGTATCCGGGCCTCTCCCAAGGCTGTTACGAGGCGCTGCATCATTTCGGCACAGATGAGCAAAAAGCATTATATCTACCAAAATTAATCGAAGGCACATGGTCAGGTACAATGTGCCTCACTGAACCCCATTGCGGAACCGATCTCGGTCTGATCAAGACAAAAGCCGACCCGCAAGACGATGGCTCCTATAAGGTGACCGGGACTAAGATTTTCATCTCGGCGGGCGAACATGACCTTACCGATAATATTGTCCATCTCGTCCTCGCCAAATTACCCAACGCCCCTGAAGGCGCAAAGGGCATATCCCTCTTTGTCGTACCCAAATTCCTGCCCGACGATAACGGCGAAGCCGGCCCGCGCAACGGCGTGATGTGCGGTTCTATCGAACATAAAATGGGCATCCACGCCAATTCAACCTGCGTGATGAATTTCGACGACGCACAAGGATGGCTCGTCGGCGAACCACATAAAGGCTTGCGTGCCATGTTCATCATGATGAACGCCGCCCGCCTCGGCGTGGGCATGCAGGGGCTCGGCATCTGCGAAGTCGCCTATCAAAACGGCCTTGCCTATGCAAAAGATCGCCTGCAAATGCGCAGCCTCACGGGCACAAAAGCCCCCGAAAAACCCGCCGACCCCATCATCGTCCATCCTGATGTCCGCCGCATGCTTTTAAAATCAAAAGCGGTCACCGAAGCGGGCAGGGCGCTATCATATTGGACAGGCATGAACCTCGACATCGCCAATAAACACGCCGATGAGGGCAAACGTCAAGAAGCCGATGACCTCGTCGCGCTCCTCACACCAATCGTAAAAGCCTATCTTACCGATATGGGCACCGAAATCGGCAACGAATGTATGCAGGTCTATGGTGGCCATGGCTACATCGCCGAATGGGGCATGGAACAATATGTCCGCGATGCGCGCATCGCCCAAATTTATGAAGGCACAAACGGCATCCAGGCTCTCGACCTTGTCGGGCGTAAAATGGGCAAAAGCTTCGGCAGATTATTACGCCGCTTCTTCCATCCCGTACAAAAATTCATCAGCGAAAACCAAGCCGACGAATCCATGCAGGAATTCATCTTTCCGCTCGCCAAATCCTTCGCCAAACTCCAACAAGCCACCGCAATGATCGCGCAAAAAGGCATGAAAAACCCGGATGAAGCAGGCGCAGCCAGCTCCGATTACCTGCGCCAATTCGCCCTCGTCGCCCTTGCATATATGTGGTGTTTGATGGTCAAGGCTGCCCAAGCCAAGTTGGAGGCAAAAGAAGGCGATCAGGAATTTTATGAGTCCAAAATCATAACCGCCCGCTTCTTCATGCAACGCATGCTCCCCGAAGCCGATGGTAGATTTAAGATGGTCATGGCCGGTGCAGATACGCTCATGGAATTAGACGCGAGCGGGTTTTAGGTAAACACATCAACGAGGGGCAAATATGTCACAAGACACTGCATTGAATTTGCAAAATGCGAGAGCGAGCTTTTTCGACAAACTTCAACAATACAACGCCCTTCTCGAACAAGAAGGCGTAGACCCCGAAGATCTTGCCAAAACGCGCCTTGATCTCATCAAAAGCGCCAAACAAGAGATCGAAGCCAAAAGCTCCGCAGAAGCCATTCGCTGGTATGGCTATTGTCTCGTCACATCCGATAACGGTTTTCCGATTGATATAGACAAAGGCATCAGCCTGTTAAACGAAGCCGTAATGATGCGCAGCCTTCAGGCAAATAGTGATCTCGGCGATATCTATTCCGGCGAAGACATCATCGTGCCCGAAGATAAAATCAATTTCGAAAAAGCGATCAAACATTATAAACAGGCCGATAACGGCTATTCCAATTACCGCTTGGGAATGATCTATTCTGAACATGAGACATATAAAGATATCCGAAAAGCAATGGATTGCGTTGATCGATCTGTAGAGCATTTCGGCGATCCGATGGGCAAGATCATGCTCGGCGCGTGGAAATATTACGGTGAATTGATGCCGCGAAACTTTGAGGAAGCCGCTGAACTTTTCAACAATGTATACGAAAATGACCGCACCCCTGATGGCCAATACGCCAGCTGGGCGAGTGTGTCGGCTTTATTCTTTCTCGGCGTCATGACCTATCATGGCGAGGGTATGCAACAAGACGAAGAGCAAGGCTATAAGATGATAGATGAGGCCGCGGCCTATAATGACGCCAATGCGATCCAATGGCTACAAGGATATCACGAATTTCACGGCCAATAATGAATTTGATGTGATTACTGCGCCACATCCGCGCGCGCCTTATCAAGCTCCGCTTTGGCCGCATTTAATTCCTGCTCCAGCTTCGAAAGACGCGCCAGTTGCTCTTGGCTGGTCACTTCGGGGTCAAACAGCATTGTCTCAAGCTCTTTTTTCTCCATCGCCCATTGCGCGCGTTCTTTTTGCAATTGCTGACCAAGCTTTTTCATCTGACGCTCGGCCTCGTTAAAACGCATGGTTGCCCGCTCAAGATTCCAATTCTCGCTCTCAACGGTCATAACCTCTTGCTGGCTTTCTTTCAGCGAAATTTTAAGCTCATCATTCAACGCTTCATTCTCCGCCCGCGCCTTTTCAAGCGCTGTCTCAAGCGCCGTAATCTTGGCCAGTGCCTTGGTATCCGCCGTTTCAATCTTCGCGGTGGTAAAATCTGCATTGCCCTTGGATTGCGTCTTATTCACCTTCACCCGCGGCATGTCAATGGAACGCTAAGGCTGCGACAAAAAGCTTTCCGCCGCGAGCATATCTGATTTTGGCATAGTAGGGGCAGGGGTGGGATTAGGCGTGCGCTCGACCGCCGCTTCCTCTGGGGCTTTATTGGGCGCTGCGTTTGGCGCAACAACGGCTACTTCTTCAACATCAACCACTTGCTCAACCGGCGGGTCCATCACAACCACAATCGGCTCCGGTGAAACTTCGCGCACCGCATTAACAATCACAGGCTCCGGCGTAAACGGCTCATCCTCAAATGCTGTTCCTGCTTCTGGCACAACGCTCATGCTTTGTGGCTCAATCGGTTCCAGATCATCTGCCTTGGGCGCACGCGCTGGTGGTTTATTATTTTGCAACGACATCGCCTCAACCGCGCTGGCATTAAGCGCCGCAACCGCGTCTTCTTCTTCAACCGCTGGCTTGGCAACGCTAACATCCTTGCTCTGAACTTCTTGTTGCTCAAACGCGATCGATTCATTAACTAAAAACGCTTTTTCAGCCTCGCTCAAACTCTCTGAACTCACACTGATATCAGGATTTTTAATTGCCTCTAATGTATCATCGTCACGAATATTTTTCGCCGCAACCACGCCCGGCGCGCCGCCCGCCATGCACCGCTCAAATTTGTTAGCCGCCTCGATAAAGCGGGTTAAAAAGAAACGGAATTGATGCCCCTCAATGGCAATGTCCAAAACACCATTATCACGTATAGCCTTAAACAGCTCTTTTTGCCCCTTCATCGGCACAGAAATAATATTATCACGATGCGCAACACTGTTAATGACAGCTTCTTCATGACCTGGCACACGCAAGGAAACATCATAATGATTACCAACAACAAACGCGCTTTGGCGAATATTCAAATTCAGCTGCTGAACCCAATTGCTTGATCCGTTGATCTGAAGCAAAAACCCGTTATTAAATTCGGTCTGAATAATACATTCACCGCTATAATCGCTCACCGCTTTGATGGAGCCAACTTGCCACGCTTTGGCCGGATAAAAATGCGAGGATTTATCAAGCTCATCTTGAGCTTTCGCGCTATGTGTCATCATCAATGCGGTACAAGCAACGCCAACCGCGAGTATCCGTTTAAAATGAGTCATGTCTTTATCCAATTCGAACTGTAAAATTTATAAAAGTTAAGCTGTAAAAAGTTTAGCATCAGCCTCACCGTCCTACAATCCACTTTTCTATTGCCCTTTTCAAGTCACACCCGATATATCAACGATATATGTGGTGACTCAATCAAAATCTTCCTCTACCCTAAGGGAAGAAACAATCAATAAACGAGGATCACAAACCATGTCCAGCGACGCAATCATGGCAAAAATTAAACAAAAAATGGCACTCGCATCAAGCTTGAATGCAAAGCTCAAATTCGATTTCGGTGATGATGGCATTGTCTTCGTTGACGCCACACAAAACCCGCCAGTCATTTCCGAAGAAGATGCAGAAGCCGACACGACATTGGTCACATCAATCGACACATTCAAGGCAATCTTAGAAGGAACCCAAGACCCAAATATCGCCTTCATGATGGGCAAGCTTAAGGTCAAAGGATCAATGGGCATAGCCATGAAGCTTAACGGCATCCTCGAAGATTAAATTCCATGAATCTCTATATCCGCCTCGTCCTTGTGCTCATCAAATCTCTATGGCGCAAGAGATTGGCCTTGCTGGAAACATCAATCACCCATTTCCACGTTCTGCCCAATGACCTTGATTTGAACATGCACATGAATAACGGGCGGTATTTAACCGTGATGGATTTGGGGCGCATTGATTTGATGATGCGCTGTGGCCTCCTCCAAAAAGCGTTAAAACATAAATACGCCCCTGTCCTTGGCTCCGTCAAAATGCGCTACCGCCTGCCTCTCTTACCTTTTCAACCATACGAACTGCAAACCCGCATTGTCTGTTGGGATGAAAAATGGGCGTATATGGAACAGCGTTTCATCATAACATCAGGCACCAAAAAAGGCGCCATCGCCGCCATCGCCATCATAAAAGCCGGCATGTATGACCCCAAAGCCAAGGAAACAGTTAAGCCAGATGCGCTGATGAGCTTGCTGGAATTGGGGCAGGTTGCATCCCCCGACATGCCCGATTATTTCAAAGATTGGGTAAAGGCCGAAAGCGCCCTCCAAGCCGTCACCGCCCAATAAAAAAAGCCGCCCTCCGAAGGAAAGCGGCTTTTCAAAATTTCAAAATCTATTGCTTAGAATTTATACGTCAAACCAAGTGAGACAATACCAACATTACCTTCTGTCTTGGCCTTAACATTAGTAGAGCTAATGCCTGCATTGCGCGTCACATCAATTGTGCCGTCTTCAATCCAGATATAAGTCGCCGCCATATCGACATCGATATTGTCATTCAGGCTATATGTCGCACCACCTGATAACCATGTGCGGTCACCATCGGGTGTACGTGATGTACGGTATTCGTTGGTTGTTGGTGTTTCGTCAAACTGCATACCACCGCGGAATGCCCATTTGTCAGAATAATCATATTCCGCACCAACCGCAAAAGCCCAAGTCGACTGATAGTTTTGCACTGTTGTCGAAACTGCTTGTCCTGGCGTACGGGTAAAGCCGGCCGCCGTATTGATGTTTTCATTTGTGATCGCAGTAATATCTTGGAAGTTATTCCAACCAAACCATGTCGCTTGTCCCATAAGGGTCAATTTATCGTTCAAATCATGAGAAATACCAAGCGTTGCAATATCAGGCAAATCAAGATCCGCTGTGCCCGCAACATCGAAATCATTCAGCGTTGTGCCTTCAGATTTCACACGCCCTTCAAGCTCATGACTAATCGCGGAGTGATACGATAAACCGATTGTTGTAGTTTTAAGCGGCTTGATCTGCGCACCCAAAGTATAACCAAAAGACCAATCATCACCTTCAAGTGTTGAAGTACCCTCGGTCAAACCACCACCAGTGACACCAGTCGCACTTTTAAGCTCAGCATCAGAATGTTGAATATTAATCCCACCAGCGATCGAAATCATGTCATTGATCTTAAACGCAAGGCTTGGCTGAACATCAATCACGGCCAATTCTGTTTTTGTTGAATCGAAACGTCCGAACCATCCGTCACCGTAATCATTGGCAAGGCCGAAAGGCGCGGTAATACCAATACCCGCCCATAATTGATCATTGATCTGATGTGTAACAAAACCGTTAGGAACAGGAGTAGGGCTGTATGGGTTGCCGCCATCGCCTGTATTTGCTGCAGAAACGCCGGTTGAGCCATTATCCGTCAAGCTTGATGAAGGAATTAATAAATGTGTACTCAACTGTGTTTGCGTGCCGGATAATTTCGTCATACCCGCCGGGTTGAAATAAACCGTACTTGGATCATGTAAATTTGTCGCTGACCCGGAAAACGCAGATCCCAAACCAGTAACCGATTGTTCTTGAATATAAAAACCTGCAGCATTTGCAGCCATAGGTGAAAGCGCAGTCCCCAAAGCGCATAAGGATAAAAGGGATAGAAGTTTTTTAGATTGAACTGACATAGGATTCTCCACACGAAAATTGCTAGAAAGGTGACTTATTTGTAAGGATATACTAACCGAAAAGACAATGCCCGTCTAAAACCAAACGTTGTGCACAGCAGCACAATGCACCCATGTGTGACATATTTGCTACACGTCTTATATGTGTCGTGTCATTTGGTTAGGCTATGAGGTCAGCAAAGCAAACCGTAGGTTTTTTTGCCACTAGGACGCAGTCCGTAAAAAGCGCAAACCGTAGGTTTTTTTGCCACTAGGACGCAGTCCGTAAAAAGCGCAAACCGCAGGTTTGTTTGTTAAGTAGAGCAAGGCCCTTATGTATAAAAAACAGTGATTTTAAATTTCACGAATTTAAAATTGTACCGAGCAAGCGCGAGGCGCACGGAGTGCGTAAAATCAGGACGCAGTCCGTAAAACAACATCATCATAAATATAATCCGCATCATCATCCATCCGATAAAGACCAAGCAAATTACCCTCTGGCCCCATCAAATAAAGATAACTGGAATGATCCATCGTGTAATCTTCCGCTGGATTATCACTATCGGGATCTTCAACTTTGCGCGCAAAGATCCGATACGCCTTGGTCACAAAATCAATCTGCGGCTGCGTCCCCGTAAGACCGATAATCTTTGGATGAAACAAACTCACATAATCCTTCATGACTGGAACCGTGTCGCGCGTTGGATCAATCGTGATAAACAGCGGCTGAAACTGCGCCGCAATCTCCGGCTTGTTCTTTTCAAGCGCTTTCATCACGCGGCTGACTTTCTGAAGCTCCGTCGGGCAAATCGCGGGGCAAAACGTAAAGCCGAAATAAATCAGCTTATATTGATCCGCGTAAGTCTCCTGCGTCACCGCCTCACCAAGATGATTGGTCAACGAAAACGGCCCGCCAATCTCTAATCCCGCAATCGGCGAAGCCCCCTTGCTCGCCGAATCCTGTCCACGCACATGCGCGGTCTGAAATCGAACCTGATAATACGCCACACCCGCACCAATGATGAGAGCAACAATAGAAAGAATAAAGATCCGCAAAATGCGATTTTTTGTTTGTGTGTTCATATTCAATATATAGATAACCTCACCCCGCTTGGCAACGAGATTGGGAAATTAAAACGTCACACCTTGACAAATTCTCCCACTATGCAAATGTCAAATCTTACTAGAAACCTTCGGGGTGTTTGAGAAATCTCAAACTGAGAAATACCCGCACAACTTGAACCGATTAGAATCGGCGTAAGGAAAGGACATACTATGCCACACATTATCGTGGAATATAGCGACCATTTGGCGCTCGATATTCCGGCCCTCCTAACCGCATTGCACGATGATCTCGCCGCGCGTGATACCGTGACAAAGGCCGCAATCAAAACCCGCGCAATCCCCATCGAGCATTGCGTCATCGGCGATGACGACAGCGCAAACAGCTTCCTCCATATCGCGCTCAAACTCCTGCCAGGACGCGATGACGCGCTCAAAAAAGAGATGGCGCAAGGCCTGCATGATGTCGCCTCCGCCCATCTCAAGCGCCCCCAAAACCCGCAATATTCAGTCACAGCCGAGTGCATAACCCTCGACGCGGCCAGCTATATCAAATAAGGAAAATCCTCATGTCACCAAAAGATCACGCAAACACCACCGCCGAAACAGGCATCTGCCCATCCACAACCCACGTCACCCGCGGCGCGCTTACTGGCTCACGCAAAGTTTATATCGGCGAGCATAGCGTGCCCATGCGCGAGATCATGCTCGATGATCCCGATCAGCCAAGCATCACCGTCTACGACACATCCGGCCCCTACACCGATGACAGCGTCGAGCTTGATATCATGAAAGGCCTGCCCACCCGCCGCAAAAACTGGATCATGCAGCGCGGCGATGTTGAGGAAGTCGAGGGACGCAAAATCGAACCCATGGATAACGGCTACACCGACGAAGCCCAAGAAAAGCGCCGCAAAACCAAGGCCGGCATCTGGCACGAACGCTTCCCCGCCTCCCCCGAAAAACCGTTAAAAGCCAAAGCAGGCGCAAATGTCACGCAAATGCATTACGCCCGCAAAGGGATCATCACCCCCGAAATGGAATTCATCGCCATTCGCGAAAACCAAGCCCGCACCGAGGTCTATAACAAAGAACACGGCGGCGAAGGCTTCGGCGCAAACCTGCCAGATTTCATCACCCCCGAATTTGTCCGCAACGAGGTCGCCGAGGGTCGCGCCATCATCCCCGCCAACATCAACCACCCCGAAATTGAGCCAATGATCATTGGCCGCAATTTCCTCGTGAAAATTAATGGCAATATCGGCAACTCCGCCGTCACCTCATCCATCGGCGAAGAAGTCGACAAAATGGTCTGGGCAACACGCTGGGGCGCGGATACGATCATGGATCTATCAACGGGCAAAGACATCCACGACACCCGCGAATGGATCCTGCGCAACTCCCCCGTGCCAATCGGAACCGTGCCAATCTATCAGGCGCTCGAAAAAGTCAACGGAATCGCCGAAGACCTCACATGGGAAATCTTCCGCGACACGTTGATCGAACAAGCCGAGCAAGGCGTCGACTATTTCACCATCCACGCGGGCGTCCGCCTCCCCTTCATCCAGCACACAGCCGAGAGAATCACCGGAATCGTCTCGCGCGGCGGCTCCATCATGGCGAAATGGTGCATGCACCACCACCGCGAGAGCTTCCTCTACACCAAATTCGCCGAAATCTGCGAGATCATGAAGGCCTACGACGTGTCGTTTTCCCTCGGTGATGGCCTGCGCCCCGGCGCAATCATGGACGCCAACGACCGCGCCCAATTCGCCGAACTCAAAACCCTTGGCGAGCTAACAAAGATCGCGTGGGAACATGACGTACAGGTGATGATCGAAGGGCCGGGCCACGTCCCCATGCACATGATCCGCGAAAACATGACCAAGCAATTGGAAGAATGTCACGAGGCCCCGTTCTACACGCTCGGCCCCCTCACAACCGATATCGCACCGGGTTACGACCACATCACCTCCGCCATCGGCGCGGCGCAAATCGGATGGTACGGTACGGCAATGCTGTGTTACGTCACCCCGAAAGAGCATCTCGGCCTCCCCAATCGTGACGATGTAAAAATCGGCGTCATCACCTACAAAATCGCCGCCCACGCCGCGGATCTGGCCAAAGGCCACCCCGGCGCCCAACGCCGCGATAACGCCCTGTCAAAGGCCAGATTTGACTTCCGCTGGAATGATCAATTCAATCTGTCCCTAGACCCCGACACCGCCCGCGGCATGCACGACGAAACCCTGCCGGCGGAAGGCCACAAAGCCGCCCAATTCTGCTCCATGTGCGGCCCCAAATTCTGCAGCATGAAAATCACGCAGGATGTACGGGAATTCGTCGCAGCTAATCCGAATGGTGTGGTGGATAAGGACGAGGCGGCTTAGATGATTGAGCTAGTTAATAAAGTATTGAACTCAGATACCTTGGGGAATTTTGTTACAAATCCTCAGTTCATTGCTTTTTTAATCGCAATATCATTAGAATTTTTTAGAAGAATAATAATGCCAAAGGCTCGAATAATTTGGGGCGTAGGTCACGGTTTTAATTTTCTTATACCCCAAAGACCTGATACTGAGCGTGCACAAGCTATTCCGAATTTGCCTGTAAATACGCGTAGTATGTATGTAAAAAATAATGGTAGGGCAGTAGCTAAAAATGTAGAGTTTTATTTTAACTACAAGCCTGAGCATTATGAGTTATGGCCTGTAATAGAATACAATGTGGTGAATACGCCAAATGGAAGGTTTATTATTAAAATTCCCTTTATTGGAAAAAAGGAATTTTTTAGAATTGAATTAATTCATTCAAATAGCAATCCTCCTGAGGTAATGAACGTAAGAGCAGAAAGTGGTGTGTGTCATGAGGTAAACATGGCGCCAATCCAAGTTTTTTCTAGTTTTGTAAACTTTCTTATTCTTTTGACCATGTTCTTAGGTATTGTTCAGATAATATCTATTTTTGTATCTTTAATACAGGCATTTGTAATTTAAATAAAAAGTTCGAGAGCCTTTTAAAATTTAATGTCATATAAAAATGTACCAAGTAATTTAAACGCTCACATCGCCCTGCCCAATATCACGCTTGATTGGCATAAAACGCCAACAATGAAAGCGCTTTTTGAGAGTAAGCAGAATGATAAAGAGGTTGATCTCGAACACCTAAAAACCCGTGGCGTTTATATCTCTGTTTATTCGGTGGATGCGTTTTCCCGTCCCGGATATTACGCGGGCACCACTGGCAATATTTACAACCGAACTTTGCATCACGCCCGCAATATAATGGCGGGCAATTCCTTTATCCCGCATGAGAAAAACGCGCGTTTCGATGTCGCCGAATATAAACGCAACGACAACATCTCCGACTTTGCCAACGACGCTATGTTTGAGCGCTTAAAAAAGGTCATGTTCAGCAGCTATATTTTCTATGCCCTGTGCGACGATATGCAAATTTGTAATGGTATTGAGCGCGCATTGATCAAACATATTAAAGATGGTGAGAGCGATAACGGATATTTCTCGGGCAATCGCGGTTTTCGCGGCTGCCGAAACTGCCCGCATGAACTGTTAATCACCAATGAGGGACATAACGAAATTATTGATTTACTCGGCGCTAAACTTGCATTCTCCCCTCCATAAGCCCACACAAAAAAACGGGCAGCCCTTAAAGCCGCCCGTCCTTAAATTCATGTATGTATAATACCCGTTAAACGCCTTTTTTCGCGCCGATCAGGAACCAAAGCGCCATACCGATAACCGGCAAGGCCAGAACGACCACAATCCACACGACTTTCATCAATGTATCAAGCCCGCTTTTTAGAATGCCGAGTATCGCAATGATGTCGAGCACGAGGACAATCAGTCCCAATAGTCCATATTCCATTTAAAAATCTCCTTTGTAAGTATTCTCAAAAGACCCAACGGCTCATGGCCTCCATTGGTTCCATGCCCCCGCCAAGCGCCCAAGAATAAACACCCACGCCCCTTGACCAATTCCAAAATAAACAGGATAATAATCCTATCATCAAAAACAGCGGCAAGCACCGCCCAAACCGAAGGAGAACCACCCACCCGCAAAACCGATATTCCCGATCATTTCAACACATGACTGAAATACATATGGAACCAAGCGCGCCATCCATCGTTGGCGCAGCATGAATATTGCAACAAAGCTAAAAATCGGATCCCTCGGCCTATTCACCTCAATCGTCCTCCTTTTGTGGTTTTTCGGCGGAATTTTGGGCGCAATCACGGGGATTATCAAAGGAGAAGCCCTCTTCGCCGTCGCAAGCCTGATTATTCCGGCATTCGGCGCACTCTACACCGCCATCAGCGCAATTGGCGCGTTACTGGGCCTCATCTTTTAATACGATCACAACACGCCCGTACCCACCCCGTAAAACCCGTCAAACGAACCGAAGAAACAGCAATATAGTCCATCATTTCAACATCTTAAAACCCATAAAATAACAAAAATGTGGAACCGAACGCACCGCCCATGCATTAGCCCTGTAAAATAACGGGAAAATACCATGGAAAAATTGCTGAATATCGAACTGCTCACCCCCCTTTATGATCAAATCACGTCAATGGCGGTGGGCTTTATCAAAATCCTTCCCATGCTCGGCATCGGTATTTTTGTCCTCGCCATCACATGGGCCATCAGCAAGGCCGTCTCGAAAATTCTTCGAAAATCCCTCTCCCACACCAAAATGCGTCCCTCGCTAAAAAGCTTGTTCGCAACCCTCGCAAAGGTCGCCGTGTGGACATTCGGTATCATGATCACCGCAACCGTGGTCTTCCCCTCCCTCACCCCCGCCAAAATGCTCGCAACACTAGGCCTAGGGTCAGTCGCAATTGGTTTTGCGTTTAAGGATGTGTTTGAAAACTTCCTTGCGGGAATTCTCATCATGCTGCGCGATCCTATGCGTATCGGCGATTACATCGAATGCGAAGGAGTGGAAGGACGCGTTGAGCATATCTCGATCCGCGAAACATATATTCGCGAAACCGATGACGAGCTTGTCCTCGTACCCAATAGTTACCTGTTCAAAAACCCGCTCACCGTGGTCACTGATAAAGCTTTGCGTCGCTTCGAAATCACCGCTGGCGTCGGCTATGGCGAAGATGTCGACAAATGCCGCGAGATTATCCAAAACGCGGTCGAAGGCGCAGAGTTCATCGAAAAAGACAAACCCGTACAGGTCTTCGCCAAGGAATTCGGCGACTCCTCCATCAACTACACCGTGCGCTGGTGGTCACAATCCGCGCCAGTCAACAAGCACAAAAGCCGCGACAAAGTGATCTCCGCGATCAAACGCGCGTTAGATGAGGCAGGCGTAGAAATCCCATTCCCATACCGCACAATGACCTTCAGCGAACCCCTCATCATCAAACAAGACAATGACAGGGGCAAAGACAGCCAAAACAGCCAAGATAAGGGCGAAAAGCAAGCTGGCGCGAAAAAATAATATCCCTTTAAACCCGCATATGGTGTAAAAATAAAAGCATGGCTGAAAATACAAATCCGCAAATCCTGACCGATCCTATCGACTTTAAAGATGGCTTCGCTCTGGCGTATAATACGGTCGAAAACTGGGCTACGGGTTTTTACGCGATGCTTCCAAACCTCGTGGTTGGCGTAACCTTTCTCTGCATTTTTGCGATATTGTCATACGCAATCGCGCATCTCATCCGTAAATATTTTGAACGTAAAAATCGCATCGACCTCGGAAATATCTTAGGCGATCTCGGCTTTTGGGGATTTATCATCATCGGTTCGCTGATATCGCTGACCATCATTATGCCCTCGCTCAAACCATCCGATCTTCTCGCAAGCCTGGGGATTGGTTCAATCGCGGCGGGTTTCGCGTTTAAGGAAATCCTGCAAAACTGGCTCGCTGGATTATTGATCCTGCTGCGCATGCCATTTCGCCGCGGTGACCAAATTCAGGTATTGGAAGCCGAAGGAACCGTCATGCGCATCGAACCGCGCGCAACCATCATCCGCACATATGACGGGCGTGACATCGTCGTACCAAACACCATGATTTTCAACAACATGGTGCTCGTCCATACCTCGCAACCGCAACGCCGCGTGGAAATGGATCTCACTGTCGGCTATGATTACGAGGTTCGCCACATCACCCAAATCATCCAAATGGCGCTGATCAATATTGAGGAAATCCTCGATGATCCATTGCCACAAGTCATGTGCTGGGAATTGGGCTCAACGTCACTGGGCATCAAATTACGCTGGTGGATCGATTCCGAACGCTCCGAAGAAGTCATCTCACGCGCGCGCGCAGTACAGGCAATCAAAGAAGCCTTCGAAGCCAACGACATCGACCCAACAGATCCGCAGCTCATCTATTACCAAAGCGCCAATAAACTCCCTATGGATGACGATAAAAAGCCTCAATCCGCCGCCAGCAGGCGCGACAAAGCCAACAGCAGTGAAATCATAGTCTCACCGCTACCACCGCCAAATTTTGAAGCCTCCAGCGCCGACCCGGAATCCGAAACACCAAAAATCGATGAAAAATCCAAAACCATGCTAAGCGATGATCAATAAGCGAAAAACATTGTGCGTGCGCCATTAAACCTATACAAAATCCACATGAGCGAAACACAAAGCCAAAACGAACAGATCGACGCCCTCATCCTCACCGCCGCAAGCGATGAGTTTGTCAAAATCGCTGTGATCATATCAAAAGTCTATGACGCAATGCCCGAAGCAGGGATCACGCCGCATATCGATTCCGGCAAAGACATCGCCGAGCGTCTTTACATCCTCGTCGATAATGGCCGTTTAGAGGTCAAAGGCAATATGCGCCGCTGGCGGGATTCCGAAATCAAACTGATCCATCTGAAAAAACCCGCATAACGATCCTAATCCTGCATGCGCGCCGCGCCTGCATCGGGTTTTTGGAATATATGATGTTCCACCATATGCATCCCCAAATCCGCGAACGTCTTAAGCACCATGAAAATTAGCATCCCAAACCCGCTGAGGCTGCCGAAAATAATCGTCAGATGCATGGGAATAATCCGCATATACGGATAGAACATCAGCGTGCCTAAATTCGGTTTTTTCTGCTTAAAATCACGCCCCATATTATGCGTCAGGGAAAATGAGTGGCTCAACACGAACGCGGATAAACACACAATCATCAACGCCGCAGTTGTATCATTAATCGCAGCCAGCGGCATTTCCGCCCATAAAAACACCGCGTAGCCAGCATGAAACATCCCATAATGAATGGCAAAGAATATGGCGGTCGACCGCTTACCTGCCTCGGTTGCGGGAACGGGAGATCCGTTAGACGTCAGCCCTTCTGTCGAGAATTCTCTCAGGGACATCATGCGAATAAAATTGGTCACACCGATCACAACGCTCTGACCCCAATAAATCCACATCACCTCCCCCAGCGACCATCCATATTTCACCGCCATGACAGCGCTTAAAACATTACCAAATAATAGCGCCAATAATGATACGTCACGTTTCGCTGAATACATATTCAAATCCTTATGATGAAAAAAAGACGCACCCAATTGTGAGCGCGTCTTTCAAGGTAAGTAAACACAGTGGGAGTGTAAAGTGGGAATTAAAACCTATAAAACATCCAGCATTTCCGCAACCAATGGATGACGCACGATATCACCATTGCTCAGGCGGCAAACCGCGATATTGGGCAATGCTTCCAATCGACTTGAAATATCATCAAGGCCGCTCATCCCGTCGAGCAAATCCGATTGCTTTGGGTCACCTGTCACAACCATGGTCGAATGCCAACCAAGCCGCGAGAGGATCATTTTAAGCTGACCGTAGGTACAATTTTGCGCCTCATCAATCACAACAAATGAATTATTGAGCGTACGACCACGCATAAATCCAATCGGCGCAATCTCGATCGTGCCGTCCTCGATATATTGACGTACTTTCTTGCCGCCCATACGATCACCAAGACAGTCATACAGCGGCCTTAAATACGGCGCCATTTTCTCTGCCATATCACCAGGAAGATAACCAAGAGATTCCCCTGCTTCCATCGCCGGACGTGAGAGGATAATCCGCTCAATTTGCCCCTTATCAAGGGCTTCTGCGGCTTTTGCGATTGCGATATATGTCTTACCCGTTCCTGCCGGCCCAATCGCCATAGTGAGGGAATGCGTATCAATGGCGCTCATCAAATCGGCCTGCCCGTCGGAGCGCGGCTTTATGTTCTTTACATATTTTTGATCGCGCCGTCCGTTAATCTCGGAATCAAGCGGGTGCCAATCGGCGCCGCCTTCATGAGCCTCGAATGAGGGATGAACAATATTATTGTCTTTACGGTTTTTACGGATTTTTTTAGCCATAGATAAGGGTTCCTTACATGCTAGGGTTGGGTAAACGCAGTGATAAAACGGGAATGTATGAGGGGTGGAAAAGCGACGCGAAGCGGGAAAAGAAGGGGAGAATAAATATTAAAACGCTCCGTTTGGTATTTATGATACCAAAGCCTTCGCGTCTAATATGTGAGGTATGAGAATAAATCAGATATAATCCCTCAATAAGTCATCTCACTATACCAGAATCGAGACGCAATTCCTAATTTCATACCAAATTACACACATAAATTTTTGCCTTTTACGACAATTCGTTATAACTTGGCGTCTCACTTAACGAGGGCAACCAGATGACGCTGACATTCGAAGACGTAAAGACCGCATATGATGCGATCAAAGATGCAACAATCCGCACACCAACCGTCAAGGCATCGCGCATTTCCCTGCATCTGGGCATTGATCTCTACCTTAAATTAGAAAACCTGCAACACACCAACGCATTTAAGGCACGCGGCGCGCTCAATAAGCTTTTAACGCTCAGCGAAGAACAACGCAAAAAAGGCGTCATCGCATGCAGCGCGGGCAATCACGCACAAGGGCTTGCCTATCACGCAACGCGCCTTGGCATTCCCTCAACCATCGTGATGCCCGAAGGAACACCGTTCAACAAAATCCAACGCACCGAAGATTTCGGCGCAAAAGTTGTCCTGCATGGCACAAGCTTTGATGAGAGCGTTCAATTCACTATGGACATGGCCAAGGATAATAATTTCACCTTCATCCACCCATTCGACGACGAAACCGTTGTCGCAGGGCAGGGGACAATCGCGCTGGAAATGCTAGAACAAGTGCCGGATCTTGATGCCATCGTTGTGCCAATCGGCGGCGGCGGGTTGATTGCGGGCATGGCTTTGGCGGCAAAAAGCATAAATCCTGACATCGAAGTCATCGGCGCCCAGGCCGAAAAATTCGACGCCATGAAAGCAAAATTCGAAAAGAGCGAGACCCATTTCGGCGGCTCGACATTGGCCGAAGGCATCGCCGTACGCGAACCATCCGATAACAACCTCGCCATCATCAATCAATATGTCGACCGCATCGATAGCGCAACCGAAGCCGAAATTGAAGACGCGGTATTTGACCTGCTGTCCTCCGAAAAACTGGTTGTTGAAGGCGCACCTGGCGCTGGCCTTGCGGTGATCAAAAACAATTTGAAAAAGTTTAAAGGAAAGAAAGTCGGCCTTGTTATCTGCGGCGGTAATATTGATTCGCGCTTGCTCTCCACGCTCATCTTGCGCGGCCTTGTCCGTGATGGCCGCATCACGCGCCTGACATTCGAAATCGACGACACCCCCGGGCAGCTTGCCGATATCTCCCGCATCATCGGCGAGAGCGGCGCAAACGTGGTCGAGGTCATCCACCAACGCATGATGCAAAGCGTCTCTCTCAAACAAGCCGAGCTTGAAGTGGTCGTGGAAGCCCGGGACAAACAGCATGTCAAACATCTGGTCAAAACCCTGCGCGCCCAAGGCTTTAAAGTCCGCACCGATAACGAAGTTTAACTGTGCTGCGGCTCTAAGCGTGCCAACCGCCAAAATGCGAATATAGCAACACCAACCGCCGCGAGGGCGTTTGACACGGCAATAGCGATAAAGACTGCTTCAATATCACTAAACATCACACTGGCAAGCCAGCTGAGCGGAATATAAAACGCCGCCGTGCGTAAAAGATACGTGCTAAGCCCCGTCAGGGGGCGTCCAATCGCATTAAAACAGCCCGCCGCAACCATCGTAATCCCATACCCAGACAGGCTGATCGGCACCAAAATAAGGTAACGGCTGATCTTGTTTTGCACCGCTGGCTCATCAACAAAAATGGCGGAGATAAAATCGGCTGTGAAATATAAAAGCAATGCCATCAACAATGACCACGCCACACAAAAGCCAAAGCTTTGCGCCAGCGCAGTTTTCACGCGCGCCTTATCGCCCGCCCCCCAATTTTGTCCCGCCATCGGCCCAATCGCCGCCGACAGTGCAAACATGGGAATGCAGATCATGGATTCAATGCGTGTCGCCGGTCCAAACGCCGCAACAGCCTCGTTTCCGAATGTGGCAATGATCGCAGTCACGACGGCCACACCAATCGGATTAACCGCATTGCCTATCGCCGCGGGAATGGCAATTTTGACGATATCAACGCAGGATGTAATAAAGTCTTGAAGCGGTGGAAGCACAAGCGAGATCATTTTCTCCCGATAGATCAAAAGCCACAGCGCCATCGCAAAAGACACCATCCGCGCAATCATCGTCCCAATCGCCGCGCCCTCAACATCCATGGCGGGCACAACCCAAAACCCAAAGACAAAAGCAGGCGTGATAACGATATTGATAATCGCCGATATCGTCATCACCATACTCGGCCAAAATGAATCTCCTGCCGCGCGGATTAATGCATTGGCAACCATCGGAATAATCATAAACGGCATGGATATATACCAAATGCGCATATAGCGCACGATAATGTCCAAAACCTCTCCCGACGCGCCAAGCGCCGAAAACAAAGGGCGAATGGTGAAATATCCGATCACAGAGATGAGCATCACAATGAATATCGCAAGCACAATGCTGTCTGTGGATCGCCGGCATGTTTTTGCCTCATCACGAACCCCGATAGAGCGCGAGACAACCGACCCCGCCCCCGCGCTTAAGCCAATCGCAAGGCTTGAGATGGTCAGCGATACGGGGAATGTGAATGACAGCGCCGCCAGCGGATTCGTCCCTAGCTGCCCAACATAATAGGTATCAGCAAGCGAGATCGACATAATCGCAAAAATCCCGATCACCATCGGCAAGCCGAGGCGCACAAGATTGATAAACACCGACCCCGATGTAAGGTCACGTTTATCGCGGTTATCACTCTTTTGTTGCGCAGCGGGTTGTTTAGAAGTTTCAGGCATCAAGGTAATTTAGGGCGATCAAAATTTTAGGCAATAAAAAACTGCTGGCATGATGCTCAGCAGTTTTTAAAAAATGGATATGAATTAATTTATTCTGCAGCCACGGCGCCGGAAAGAGATTTTGCATTTGGCTTTTGTGATCTTCCAACACATTTATATGAAAGGCCAACAACCAGCAAAACAGCGAGACAGAACACAAGCTCCATCCCCGAAGGTTTAGGCGTATATCCCACCAAAACCTTCAGTGTTCCACCAAAAAATCCATGTCCGGAAATAATCGCGGATGTATCCCAAACTTGGCGCGTGAGCGACGGCAAGATATCAGCGGCGATAAGGAAATTCGCCCCTTGCGCCGCCATGCCTGCCGCCAAGATAATCAGCATCCAGCTTGTCACGGTAAAGATATGTCTCTGTGAGGCTTTGAGCAATCCAAGATATAACATTGCGCCAACGCAAACGCCGCCAATCATGCCGATCAAACCACCGAGCGCAACCTGCGTAAGGCTATACGCGCCTGATGCGCTCATACCATAGGTAAAGAGCGCAATTTCGGCGCCTTCACGCAGCGTTGACAACGCGACAACACCCACTAAAACATAAGCAGATTTCTGACCCGAGATAACATCCGCGCCAACCGCTTTAATATTCTGCGCCAGCTCTCGCCCATGGGTTTTCATCCAAATCACCGTCCAGCTAATGAAAATCACCGCAATAAACATGATCACAGCATTAAAAATTTCCTGCCCCATGCCTTCAATCGCAGATGAAATGCTCTGTGTGAAAAAGGCAATAATCGCTGACCCTAAAACACCAAGTCCAAGCCCCGCCAGCACAAGATGAACACGTCCCGGTAATCCGCGGGTCGCGGCCATCACGATGCCAATAACAAGCGCGACTTCGATAATCTCTCTAAAAACAATGGTGGCTGTCGGAAACATATTTCAACTACTCTGCTGTGATAGTACCGTTGGCTGTATCGCTATTAAATTCACCAACGAAATCATACGTGCCTGCCTCAAGCGCTTTAAGCTGAATGATCGCTTTTGAACGACCTGCAATCACTTTTTCACGGCGAAGATCATCGCTCTCGAATTCTTCAGGTGTTGCATCGTCATTATAAACAACCAATGTAATCTCTTCACCCGCAGGGACGATAAGCGCATCAGGCGTAAAGACATGATCTTTAATGTGAAGCTCATACGTGTTTTCTTCTGGCGCTGTCGGCGTCGTATCTTCAGCATGGGTATAAGATGAAAACCCAATGGAAAGGGCGCAGGCAAGAAGAAGGAGTGATGTTTTTTTCATGATATAAACCTTATTTTGTATTGTAATGAGAACTATTCTCATTGCAGCCATATAAATCCTCTGCGCATCAATAATCAAGATATTATTTGTTTAAAAAGAAAAAAGCCGCCAAACGCAAAATTTGACGGCTTTTATAAATAGGGTTTAGCGCGGATTACTCAGCCGCAATCACGCCGTCTTTTTTGTCGGAATTATCACCAGACGCGTTACTCATATTCGTCTCGTTCTTCTCATCTACGCCGTATTTACCCGCAAAGACATCACTTTCGAAAACGCCTTCCCATGTCCCTTGGGTGGACGCTTTTGAATATTCTGTCGCACGGTTTTCGAAGAAATTCGTATGTTCCGCACCATTCAACATTTCATCCATCCATGGAAGTGGATTTTCGGTGACGCCGTAAATCGGCTCAAGGTTAAGCTGCTGTAAGCGACGATCACCGATATAGCGGATATATTGCTTCACATCGACTGGCTCCATCCCTTCAATCGCGCCTTGTTCGAAACAAAGATCGATAAACGCATCTTCATGTTCAACCGTAATCTTACAACTTTCTGTGATCTCTGCCTTAAGCTCGTCATCCCAGATATCTGGATGCTCATCAACGAATGTGTTGAACAATTTAATCATGGAGAGGCAGTGAAGCGTTTCATCACGCACTGACCATGTCACGATCTGACCCATCCCTTTCATCTTGTTAAAGCGCGGGAAGTTCATCAAAATCGCAAAAGAAGCAAAGAGCGCAAGACCTTCGGTAAACGCGCCAAACATCGCCATTGTTTTGGCAATATCGCGTGGATTTTCCATCGATACATTTTGCATGTAATCGAATTTGTCTTTCATTTCTTTGTATTTAAGGAACGCGGAATACTCAACTTCGGGCATGCCGATTGTATCAAGAAGGTGAGAATAGGCGGCAATATGAACGGTTTCGATGTTAGAAAATGCAGAGAGCATCATTTGAACTTCAACCGGGCCGAACACTTGTGAGTAATGCTTCATGTAGCAATTATTCACTTCAACATCTGATTGCGTAAAGAATCGGAAAATTTGAGTCATCAAATTCTTTTCAGACGGCGTCAGCGTCTTTTTCCAGTCATGCACGTCTTGCGCAAGTGGCACTTCTTCAGGGAGCCAGTGAATGCGTTGCTGCGTAAGCCACGCTTCATAGCACCATGGGTATAAAAACGGTTTATATACGTGACGCTCTTGTAATAGAGGCGATCCGGATTTTGGTGCATCGAGTGGCATAGTTTCTCTCCTTGTTAAACTTTATTTAAAACTCAAATTACGATTCTTTATACTAGTAAGTGTAGGGTTCTAATCTCGATAACCGAGTCATTCTTGAATTTTATGTTTGAATAACGGGGATAAGTTTGGCGAAGCCACCCGAGAAAAGAAAACATCCACATATTGTGTGAATAAAAATAGTAAACCACCATATATTGTGTTTTTCAATCCCTCTTTTAAAAAAAATCCCAATAATTTTAACAGCTTAACTTTTTCATAACTAATATCCTGTTTAATAGAACTCTATCTTATGAAAATGAAAAGGGGAATCTACAATGAAAATCAAAGGGCTATTAATGATGGGGGCGGCTTTGGTCGTCTGTGGGGCAACACATTCAGCGCAAGCAGCAGAGCGATTATCACTCAGTGAAGTGAATAATTTCGTCGCCAAGCTGACAAATGCGGTGAACAGTCCTGATCCAAATGTCGCACGCTCATTCTTACACAGAACAGTCAGCGCCAGCGCGACATATTCCAACACGCTCAATACGCCGTCCATGGATCCGAGATACGCGTATCAGGTTAATAATGGCTACGGATTATCGCCATATTATCGTTATCCATACGCCTATAACACATATCTGAAACCAACAAGTTATAGCGCCGTGGGCAAAGCTGGGTTGATCAATCAAATTGATCACAAGAAAGCGATGATTCCGCATTATCATCAAACAATGGATATCCTCGGCACACGTATGCCAGCCGATGCTTCATCTGCCTTGGTCGATGTGAGTATGCGTGAATTCGGGCTTAGCTATGCCATGGCACCATATGGTGTGCAACACGGACAAAAAGTGCAGCACACCAATGCGAGATGTCAGCTGAACGTCGGTAAGCAAGACGGACAAGTGATGCTCAAGGGTATGTCCTGTAATACAGTGCCAACGCTTTAAAAATTCTAACGAAACACTTAAAAGCCCTGCATTGCTATGCGGGGCTTTTTACATGACTCACGTATTTTTATTGACATAATGCAAGGTAAGCGTCTATAGTCTCTCCAATTCACAAGCCGAGGGATATTAAGACGATGAAACACATAACAATAAAAGCGATAACGCTAATATCAATCTTAACAATATTACCAATCTCCACGCTGAACAGCGCGAATGCCAAGCGCGATGTGATTAGCCAGCTTAAAGAAAACAACGCGCAATTTTCACAAATTTTGAACGCAAAATCTGATCCAGAAATTTTGCTGGACTTCCTGCATAACAAAATTGACGACAGCGCAGACATTACAATCAGCGTTAAAAATCCGCAAATCAACAATGCCGGTGCGATTGAGATGAAACTCACCAAAGCCGATTACATCAACAGCTACCTCTATGGCCCGCGCCAAGTTAAAAACTACCATGCCGATATTAAGACATTGAATGCAAAAATGGACGATGAGACAAACACCCTCAACACGAAGGAAATCCTCACCGAAAGCGGTACAATGCTAAACCCGCATGACTATGCAGATCCGGGCCGCCCCTATAGCAGCATCACCGCCTGTGAGTCTCAATACAGCGTGGAAAGCGGACAGCCAACCCTCAAAAAAGCCACCTGTAAAACACAAATCGCATACGAAGAAGCGGTCTAGCCATAGAAAAAGGAGCCAATCGGCTCCTCTCTCAAATTCTTATCTATCGCTTAGCCTATTGGCAAGCTAGGCATTCTTCGTAATTGCTGCTTGCGGCTGCTTCGGCGGCGGCTTTTGATGCATCATCGGCTTGTGTACGTTTCCACGATGCGTTGCTTTCTGCGCGCTGCACTGATTTAGAGCGACAGTAATAAAGCGATTTTACGCCTTTCTTCCACGCATCCCAGTGAACCTGATGAAGCTCTGCCTTTTGAACATTCGCAGGAAGGAACACGTTCAAGCTTTGTGCCTGACACACAAATTTGGAACGATCGCCCGCATGCTCAATCAACCAACGCTGGTCAATTTCAAACGCAGTCTTGAACACGTCTTTTTCAAGATCGGAAAGGAAATCCAAATCTTGGACAGACCCTTCATTGGTGAAGATCGAAGACCAAACATCATCTGTGTTCATGCCTTTTTCTTCCAAAAGCGCGACAAGATATTTGTTCTTAACAGGGAATGAACCGGACAATGTTTTATGCGTATACGCATTTGCCGCATTTGGCTCAATACCCGGTGACGCGCCACCACAGATGATAGAGATCGACGCCGTTGGCGCAATCGCCGTCTTGTTCGAAAATCTTTCCATGATACCGTAATCCGCCGCATCAGGACACGCACCGCGCTCCTCGGCAAGTTTCACAGACGCATCATCAGCTTGACGTTTGATGTGTTGGAATATCTTACGGTTCCAGACTTTAGACATCACGCCTTCCATCGGGAGCATTTTAGATTGCAAGAAACCATGGAAACCCATAACACCAAGACCAACCGAACGCTCACGCATTGCTGCGTATTTCGCACGCTTCATGGAATCGGGGGCTTTTTCGATGAAATCAGACAACACGTTATCAAGGAAACGCATCACATCTTCAACAAATGTTGGATGATCCTGCCACTCGTCATATTTCTCCAGATTGAGCGATGACAAACAACATACCGCCGTTCGATCATTCCCCAAATGGTCAACACCAGTCGGCAATGTGATCTCTGAACACAGGTTAGACATCTTAACATTCAAACCGGCCATCTTGTGATGCGCAGGAATTTGATCGTTTACATGGTCGATATAGATAATATAAGGCTCGCCAGTTTCCACACGCGCCGTAAGAAGACGGACCCAAAGATCACGCGCGGGAATCGTGTCAACAACCGCATTATCTTTTGGTGATTTCAGCGCATAATCTTCGTTCGCTTCAACCGCTTTCATGAACTTATTGTCCACCAAAACACCATGGTGAAGGTTGAGGGCTTTACGGTTTGGATCCCCACCTGTTGGGCGACGAATTTCAATAAATTCTTCAATTTCAGGGTGCCAGATAGGCAGATAAATCGCAGCAGACCCACGACGAAGTGACCCTTGGGAGATCGCAAGTGTAAGTGAATCCATCACACGGATGAACGGAACGATCCCTGATGTTTTACCATTACGGCCAACCTTTTCACCAATAGAGCGAACATTGCCCCAGTAAGAACCAATGCCCCCACCAAGTGACGCAAGCCATACATTCTCATTCCAAAGCTCAACAATATCACCTAAGGAGTCTTGTGTTTCGTTGAGGAAACAAGAGATTGGCAAACCGCGCGATGTACCACCATTCGATAGAACAGGCGTGGACGGCATAAACCAGAGTTTGGACATATAATCATACATGCGCTGTGCATGCTCACTATCATCCCCGTAGTAAACAGATACGCGTGCAAATAGATCTTGGTACTGTTCCTCCGGCATTAAATAACGATCCGTAAGGGTCGCCTTACCAAAGTCAGTTAAATTTTCATCGCGGGACCGATCGATTTGAACACGATTTCCCCGCTCCATTTGCGCAACGTCAAACATGAGCTTACTCCTATAGCTTATTTATAGACCCGAGTTTTGAATTTAACCCATACAGATCAATTATTTTTGGGATGCCGATTATGCGTGAAACACAATCTGTAGCGTTTTGTTAAATTTAAGCTACTACATCTCGTGGTATGCCGCAATACGACTATATTCCTAAAATCTGCAGATTTTCTTCAAAAATCTTTGTTTTTCAATTTATTATTCAACCTATCCACGACCATATCCCCATGCATTTTTCTGTCTTTTCGCCATATTTGACATGTATAAGACACAATATTTCAAGATTCTGGCCAAGCCGTGATCCTTAATATTGGAATGTTTACGCGGTTATGAATAACAAACGCACCCTAGGCCAAAGAATCGATTCCATGCTATGATTCGTAGGTAAAGCTACTCTCTTTTGTGAGGATAAAACACATGACCAATCCCTCTGACGCCAAACGCCAAACCAAGATTCTCGCCACGCTCGGCCCTGCATCAAACACCAAAGACAAGATTCGCGCGCTCATCGACGCAGGCGTCAACGCATTCCGTCTGAATTTCAGCCACGGCACGCATGATGACCATAAGGCAATGCTGGAGATCATCCGCGAGCTCGAATCGGAGATGAAGCGCCCAATTGCGATTGTAGCCGATATGCAGGGGCCAAAATTACGAATCGGCACATTCAAAAATGATTCGGTTCAAATGGAACGCGGCATGCGCATCACATTCGATTCGAACCCCGAACCCGGCGACGAATCGCGTGTCTACCTGCCGCACCCCGAAGTGATGAAAGCGCTAGAGATAGATGGCCTCTTCTTTCTTGATGACGGAAAGGTCCGCTGCCGCATCCGTGAAAAAGGAAATGACGAGCACGGCCCCTATGTAGTCGCAGAGATTCGCGCAGGGGGAAAACTCTCCAATAAAAAAGGCCTCAATGTACCGGGCGCTTATCTGGAAATTCCTGCGCTGACGGAAAAAGACAAAACCGATCTTAAGGCCGCCCTCGACATGGGCGCGGATTGGATCGCACAAAGTTTCGTGCAAACCGCCGAAGACGTACAAGAAGCATTAGACTTGATTGATGGCCGCGCTGCGCTGATCGTGAAGTTAGAAAAACCCGCGGCAATAGAAAATCTTGAAGACATCGTCGCCCTTGCCGATGGTGTCATGCTCGCGCGCGGCGATCTTGGCGTAGAAATCCCGCCCGAAGATGTACCGAGCGTACAAAAACGTGTCGTGCGCTATGTACGCGCGGCGGGTAAGCCGATGGTGGTTGCGACCCAAATGCTCGAATCGATGATCACCTCTTCACGCCCCACCCGCGCCGAAGCCTCCGATGTTGCCACTGCTGTCTATGATGGCGCGGATGCTGTGATGCTCTCCGCTGAAACCGCTGCGGGAGAGCATCCGATTCGCTCCGTCGATATGATGCATAAAATCTGCGCGCGCACTGAACAAGACGATATATACGACCAGTTTATGACCGACACCCACCCCGATACAATCGGTGACCCATCGGATTCAATCGCAACCGCCGCTGGCTATGTTGCCGAAGATATCGAAGCCACGGCAATCGTCACCTATACGATGTCCGGCTCAACCGCATACCGCATGGCGCGTCAACGCCCCGCAGTACCGATACTTTGCCTCACACCAAACATCGCCGTCGCCCGCCGTCTTGGCCTCGCTTATGGCGTACACAGTGTACATGACCCGGAAATCCAAGGTGATTTCAGCGGTCCAGTCCCCCATGCTTGCCAAATCTTACAGCAACAAAACCTCGCAAAAATAGGCGACCGCTTCGTCATGACCGCAGGCGTGCCATTCGGCGTGGCGGGAACAACGAATATTTTAAGAATTGCGGAAGTGGAGTAACAAAAAACGCGAGGCATGCCCCGCGTTCATATTCGACCAATATATTCTTTAAATTAATCCGCGCTCGCAACAATGGTGTTGGTTGGTGCTTGATGCAACCACCATGCTTGGCGATTGATGGAGTAAATCGGGCGGTAACGCCCCGCGCGTTCGGCGTCAACCAAAGTCTTGATCTGATTATCGAGGATATATGCGCCTTCATTCGTGTAAGCCACCAAAACCGCATGTGGAATATTCTTAACCGTGTCTTGAACAATCGCAATACGAAGACGCTCTTCCGGGAAACCCAATGATTTAAGCGCCGCATATTTCGCAATCGCAAAATCTTCACAATCGCCGCCGCGTTTCAAAAACTCGACCGGTGTTGCCCAATAATCGCTCTGACCCCAGTTACGCTGATCAACAATGTAACGTGTCTGATTAACAAGCTTGTTAACGCCGCGCACCATGTCTTTCATGGATTGTCCTTTAAATGTGTTCACGTCTTTTTGAAAGTCGCGCACCACATCAAGATTGGCTTGTTGCTTAAGCTGGCGATCAAACCGCGCAAACATCCCTGTCCATTTTGTAAACGCCTTAAGGTTGCGATCTTTTTTCTCGGCAGTGCCAAGCAAATTAGGGTAAGACGCAACGCGGCCAAACTCGGCGCTTGCGCTAGCCATTTGAACGCCTTTCATCGGCTCGGCATGCGCACGCTTGCCATGAAGGCTGGTCAATGACGCCGCAAATAACAATGCTGTCGCTGCGGTGCGCAATGCATATTGACGCCCGAGAAGCATTTTAAGTTGGAATGGAGAGATTTTAGAGGTGTCTACAAGGATTTGTCCCAAAGGACGCGCCGTTTCTTTTTGTGCATGCAGTGCGTGACGCAATTCGTGTTGGTCGATGACACCTTTTTGAACCAAGATCTCGCCGAGCTTATTGCGCTCGATCGTCTTACGAATACTGCTTAAAAATCCTGTTTTCTTACTCATGTTAATATTGCCCTCTTTTTTTACTCAGCAATTACGAATGCCCTATATGTCGTAAATTACCCTATTTAATATGAACCCTAGGTTTATTATGCCTGAGAAAGATTGACGAATGCCTAACGAAGCGGCATATTTCCCTCAAATTGTATCTATTTATACGCAAGTGAAAAATACGCCATGAGCGACCCTAAGCAGCTGAAAGAATTAGTAAATTTAATGAGTGATGTGCCTGTGCTCGTCATTGGCGATATCATGCTCGATAAATTTATTTACGGAAATGTTGAAAGAATTTCACCCGAAAGCCCTGTTCCTGTCCTATCCGTAAAGCGCGAAGACCAGATGTTGGGCGGCGCTGGTAACACGCTTGCGAACCTTGCGGGGCTAAATGCCGCGCCACATATTATAAGCGTTATCGGCGAAGACGCCGCCGCCGACTCCCTAAAGGCGCAGCTAAAAGCGTTAAACATTGATGATGAAAACCTCGTGATCGAACAAAACCGTCCGACAACCTTAAAGACACGCTTCCTCGCAGGGCATCAACAACTCCTGCGCAGCGACTACGAATATAAAACCCCCATCGCCGAAGCAACCAAAGCCGCTATCCTTGCCAAGGCCGCAACATTGATCCCATCGGTAAAAGCGATCATCATCTCCGATTACGGCAAGGGCATGCTATCCAAGGCGCTGATTGCGGACGTTATGAATTTGGCCAATGATGCGGGTATACCCGTGATTGTCGATCCGAAGGGACAGGATTTTTCTATCTATAAAGGGGCAACCGCGATCACCCCCAATAAGAAAGAGCTTTCCGATGCAACAAAAGGGCGCAGCGTCGATCAGGACGCGCAAGTGGTTGCCGCTGCCAATGAATTGATCGAGACATGCGGCATTCAATCAGTCATCGCCACACGCTCAAAAGATGGCATGAGCGTCATCGAAAAAGACAAAGCACCGCTGCATCTGCGCTCTTCTGATATCGAAGTTTATGATGTATCCGGCGCAGGCGATAGCGTGATCGCAACCATCGCCGCGTCATTGGCTGCTGGCGGCTCCCTCCAAGATGCGGCAAGGCTCGCCAATATATCAGGCTCAATTGTTGTCACAAAAGTGGGCACCGCCCCGATTCGGGCGCGGGAGTTGATTGACGCCCTCGACAGCGATCTTGGTGATGTCCTGATCAAACATTACGCCAAATCAAAAACCCTCCTGCGACAGGCCGAATGTCTGGAATGGGATGAAGCCGCCGAGCGTATCAAGCGCTGGAAAGCGCAAGGGTTGAAAGTAGGCTTTACCAATGGCTGTTTCGATGTTTTGCATTCCGGTCATGTGCGCTACCTCGATCAGGCGCGTGAATTATGTGACCGCCTCGTCCTTGGCCTCAATTGTGATTCCTCGGTAAAAATCCTAAAAGGGCCAAGCCGCCCGATCCATGATGAGCAATCCCGCGCCGATGTGTTGGGCGCATTATCTTCGGTCGACCTTGTCGTGTTATTTGGAGCAAAAGAATCAGGCGACGACAATACCGCGATTGAACTGCTTAAAACCATTAAGCCGGATTTCTATGTTAAGGGCGGAGATTACACCGTCGACCAAATCCCCGAGGCGCCAACCGTGATCGGTTATGGCGGTGAAGTCAAAATCATGTCCGTCTTCGAGGGGCATTCCACTACAAACTCCGTCAAACGTATGAACGCGGCGGAATAAAACGCATAATGAATAGACAATAATCACTACATGTTGTGGCTTGTGAAAAAGATGCAACAATATGTTGACTTTGCATGATTCTTAAATGAGAATGATTATCATTAACGAAACCCTTTATTCTAAGGAGCTTACCATGATCCTCTCTGATTTCCTCACCCTCGACACCTATTTCGACAACCAGGCATCCGCGCAATTTTTCGAAGAATGCAGCCATAAATACGGCGTAGAGCCGATACGAAAATGCCTGAGGGCAGGGGATTTGGCGTGTCGAAAAATCCTGATGGGCCCGGATGTTGGCAAAACGCTGCTCTGGATCACGGAAAAAGGTCGACAAAAAGCCCGCGAGAGCGCAATGACAAACGCCGTATAAACAGGGCTATACCTAAAGCGAAACTCTTGCTATCATAAACATGTAATTTCGATCCCATTCAGGAAGCTTTCACATGCAAAAATTCGCTCTCATCCTTGGTCTCTCCGCCGCAACCATATCCCTCAACGCTTGTAAAACAGTCATGAACCCGACATTCATTCCATCGGGCTACGCGCATCACCACGGTGAATTCAAAGCACCACCGGCCGATGACCCATGGAGCATCGGGTATGATTACACCCGCGCAGAAAATGCAGCAGTGTTAAACCAATGGAAAGCAGTCGCCGCGGATCTAACGGATAAAATTGAAGATGTTGCCCCGCTATCAGGCGCGCCAATTTTCCTCTCATCACCAAAACTTGATAACGCATTTACATTAAGCCTCGACCATGCATTGCGTGAAGAATTCCGCGAGCGCGGCTATCGCTTGGCCTCCATCCCTAGCGAAGACACAATCAAGCTCCAGGTCTCTAGCTATGATCCGGAATTTACAGATGTGATGCGCAGCTATGAATTAAATGATCAGGAAGAAATCGACCGTCCCGAACCACCCGCCGAAATCACCAAAGATTTAATATTGAAAGTCGACGGCCTTGTCGGTGACACCCCAACAACATTGGTGCAGTCATCATACGAGCTGCCGCTATACGGCTATCAAGACGAACAGCTATATTTCCCATTGGGACAAAACATTGCTGAGGTTTGGCGCTAATGAGCAAGCCTTGGCTTCTCCTTCCGCTGTCTCTGGTCGCACTTTCAGGGTGTGAGCCTGTATTACTAGGCGCAGGGATTTTGGCCGCGGATAGAATCATCAACGAAGAAGACCCCAATTTCGCGGCGCAAAACTACGCGGTTGCGGATTTTCTTATCCAACAAGCCGACACATTCATCAAACCCACAGATTTGATCACAGCCGAGCCATTGACAGATATTCAATCTCCCGAAATATCGACCACAATTGCAAAATTAATCCCTGAACAAATCGGTATCCGCCTGTCCCAACTGGGCTATCGTATGGATCTATCACAGGTCACAACAAGCAATGATACATCATATCTTCGCCCCGCCTCCGTTAAGGGTGAAAAGCCAAGCTTCATCATTACAGGAACATATTTGCGTAGAAACAGACGCGATGTAGACATCAAAACACGCATCATTGATTTGGAAAATAACCGCATTGTCGCCGTGTTTGATTATTCAATATCAATGAGCCGCGGCGTGCGCGAGTTATCCACGCCGAAGCCAAAAATCATCCGCACGACAAAGACGCAATAATAAAAGACACAGTAATATTAGCGTATAAATTGTGATTATCGTGTCATCAAAACGTGATAAAAATGATACTCATCAGATGTACCATTCGCACCATTTGTATCGACCGCGCATTTAACACAGCCCTGCGGCGCGGGACGAGGGGCCGAAGTATTCGGATCATGTTCAAAGCTGGTCGCGCTCTCATCCATCGTGTTGATCGTGCTATAAAACTGACGCGCATCATCAAAACGTGCAATCGCACCCGCATTCACGCATGATCCACCATTGGTGGCTGAGGCGCTGCTCGTGCCATCATCATCCATGGTGCCATTTTGCCCATTAAGCGCATTGACCTTGTCGCAAAAAGCCTTCGTTACATGTGGCAACACTGCAACCAATTCCGCACGATCACTGCGCCCCATGCCGGGCACATGCGTGCTGGCGTAAAATTCCCACGGACTTCCGTCATTCACGCCTTTTGGTGGCTCACGATAATTTGCGCCGCCCCCCTCACGATCAAAAACCTGATCACGTTTATCGCTATCAGCCGCAAAATCGCCATAATCCGCATGTGCATCATAATGCGCAAAGCGAATATCGCTCTCGCTGAAACCTTGTTGCATAATAAAAGCAACTGCGCGTTCCAATTCGGAGGCATAGCGCTGCACTTCACTGGCGCGTAAAACCAAAGCCTCGCCATCAATATTGCTGCCATCTGGGCGGTTCGAACGTGTCACCGCCGCGGTCAACAACCCAATCAATGCAATCGCAAGCAAAATCATGAATAGGACATTCCCGCGCTCGCCATGGCGCGGGTTATGATGATCGAAAGTGCGTTGAGTGGGAAGATGAGGTGCGGGCATACGCATTACTGATTATTCGGCGCGATTGGCATGCAGTCTGAAAAATACTGGCACGCGGCTAAGGCTTGTGTGCGTGTCATCCCCGCAAGGCGACCGCGGAACAACCAACCATCTTGCGTCTTAAGCGGCGCAACGATGGTGTGTACATTGTTGTAAGATGCGCGCGGCAGTTTTTGTACTGATTTATTCAATAATTCATCCGTCGCTGCCCTGCTGCTAAACGCACCAATTTGAACAGACCACGCATTATTGGCCGTTTGTCCCTGCTGATGACGTGCAGAAAGCGCAGGGTTTAATTGTTGGGCGCTAACCGAAGGCTGAACAGAGGCATAGCGAACCCCCGCTTGTTGCTGTTGTTGGGCGGCGCGAATTTCCGCCTGTTTTGCAGCAAGCGCTGCTATCTGTTTTTGCTGACCGGTATGTGCGGCCATTGCAATCATACCGGTTTCGACGCGGCGAATCTTATCAAGGTCATAATCACCTTCACCAATCAAACGCCCCATCTCCGCAATCTGCGGATTTGATGCAGATATATATTCTGCCTCATGTCCCCCGCGCGCATTGAACGCAAGTAAAGCAACGGGTTTTCTTGGGGGCAACGGAACTTTAGATTCCGCAATGCGTAAATGCTGCATCTTTGCAAATGCGTCATCGAGCAATGTCTCCATATGTGCATTGCGTGTATTACCGCTGCGACCGCCAAAAACAACACCAATGATACGCTGGTTGTTTCGCACTGCCGATGCCACGAGGTTAAATCCAGACGCACGCACATAGCCCGTCTTCATGCCATCCATACCTTTATAGCTACCAAGCAATTTATTGTGGTTTCTATATGTCTGCCCGCCATAGCGAACGCTGGTTTGATTGTAGAATTTGTAATATTGCGGATATTTGTTAATCACATATTGCGCCAATAACGCCATGTCGCGCGCCGTTGTAACCTGTTTAGGATCGTGCAAACCTGATGCGTTACGAAATGTTGTGCTCTTCATGCCGATATGACGGGCTTTACGAGTCATGATCTCGGCAAAGCTTGATTCGGTACGCCCCAAATGCTCGGCCATCGCAACCGCGATATCATTGGCTGATTTTGTCACAAGTATATTGATCGCATCTTTGGCCTTAATGCTCGATCCGGGTTTTAAGCCAAGCTTGCTCGGCACCATGCTTGCGGCATGGCTGGAAATACGAATGCGTGTATTGTAATTCATCTTCCCTTGTTCAAGGGCTTCAAACGCCATCAGCAACGTCATAATCTTCGTCAGGGAAGCAGGATGTAATTTTTTATCCGCATAGCGCTCGTGCAAGATCATGCCAGTATCGGCGTCCATCACAAGCGACGCGTATTTATCATTCGCATGCGCAGAGGAGGAAAAGCCAACATTACCGAGACATACAAGGGTCAGGAAAAGCCCCCATCCTATAATAGAAAATAAAGCTTTATCCTTGAAATGTCCCTGAACCATAGCGGCCTTTTTGCTCTTTTAATAATAATTTGAGGAATGATGGTAACTAAGGATTTTAGAAACATCAAAATTATAAATCTATAATACGCTATAAATGTATAGGATTCTTTAAAATTTGTCTACACATCCAATAAAACCCCCAAAAAAGCAACTTTTTGTGCGCCGCACAAAATTTATCCTTGACGGATGAGGGGGGGCGATGTAAATTAAAATTGTGCGGTGCAATATATTATATGTTGTGAAACAATAAAACTGCACTGTTTTCAAACGTGGTGGATGTCGTGTACACTCAAATTGTTGCGTTGCATTACATTTCCCAAGAAAACGAATAAAGTAAGGATTTAGAGCCAATGGCCGAAGCAAATAAAGTAGTACAATTGAAATCAGGCAGCCAAGACGCTGCGCCTAAAAAAGCTGACGCGCAAAAAGCTGAAAAGCCAGCCGCGAAAAAGCCAGCTGAGAAAAAAGGGCCCGCCAAAGCGAAAGCTAAACCCGCTGTGAAAAAAACGACGGTTAAGAAAAAAGCAGCCGCTAAAAAATCCGCCCCTAAAAAGGCCATTGCGAAAAAGTCAGCACCCAAATCTACAGCGTCTAAATCTGTAGCAAAAGCAGCCCCCGCAGACAAAAAAGTTGCCGACGCAAAAGCGGAAGCTCAAACAATTACAAAAAAGACAAGCGCTGATAGAAAAGCGACAAAGAAACCGATTGCTAAAAAGAAAACCGTGAAAAAAGCAGCCCCGAAAAAGGCCGCGACACAAACGGTAAAAAAAGCAATCAAGAAGGCCGTTAAGAAGCCGACCGTGGCATCATTCACAAAGCCACAAACAAACTTTAAAACACCAAATCCATTTAACACAAAACAACTGGAGGCTATCATGACCCAACCAAATTTTGACAAAGCACAAAAGCAATTTGATCAATTCACAAAAGAAGCTGCAAATCTTAACCGCGAAGGCATTGATGCATTCGTTAAATCCGGCACAATCTTCGCCAAGGGTTTCGAAAACATCATGAAAGAAACAATGAGCTTCGCGCAAAGCTCCGCTGAAAAGCAAATGAAGCTTGCGAAAGATGCGATGACCTGTAAAACAATCAACGAATTTTCAGATGCGCAAAACAAACTTGCGAAAACATCATTCGATGATTTCATGTCTGGCACAACAAAGATCACTGAACTTGGCGTAAAAGTTTTGACTGACTCAATCGAGCCAATCAGCGAACAAGTTCAAAAATCAGTACAAAAAGCAACAGACGCAGTTGCGGCTGAATAATAATAAAAGCTGAACAGGGACACTTAGAATTACAGTCCCCCATATATTAAAACCCTGGCCGTCAAAAGCCGGGGTTTTTCTTGCTCAAAAACACTCTAAAAATAGGCGTCAAAAACTATTCAAACAATCCTTGATTTGATATCATTGTATTATCGGATAATTTTATTATATTAAAACCTATGAACACATATAACGACATAATACGCATGGACGAAGATGACGGCATCCAACACGGCGCGCCGCATGAGCCGGGCGAGGGCGAACAACAACCCGGCGACGATGCTGGCCTACTTCTTGAAGCACGTCCAAAAACCAAAAAACCATCCATGTATAAAGTCCTTTTGCTGAACGATGATTACACCCCGATGGAATTTGTCGTGCATGTGGTGGAAAAATTCTTCGCCAAAAACCGCGCAGAAGCGACCGACATCATGATGAGCGTGCACCGCCGCGGCGTCGGCATCTGCGGCGTCTTTACCTTTGAGATCGCCGAAACCAAAGTCGCCCAAGTCATGGACTTCGCCCGCGCCAACGAACAACCCCTCCAATGCACGATGGAGAAGGAATGACACAAAATTCAGCAGACCAAGCTGAACACGTAAAGGTCGAGTTTCGTGTGCCAAATGAAGATGGCGGCGTTGATGTGGAAACCATGTGGGCGCAGCCACGCGGCGATGATCTCTATATGCTCGACAACACACCATTTTACGCATATGGCATTTCAAACGAGGATATATTCCGCGCAAGCCATGAGCCAAACATGGAATTCCCTGTCTTTCACTCTATATATAAAAAATCAGGCAACCGAACATTACGCATTATGTTCACGCAAGACGAAGCAAAGGGATCAACATCGCAATCAACACTCGATTATTTAAACGAAATGGGATGCGCCTATGAGGGGGCAGATGCGTCATTTTATGCAATTACCATCCCCGCAGACACTGATTTATTTGAAATTGCGACCTTTTTAACGGACAATGAAATTATGTGGGAACATTCCGACCCCAAATACGACGATATTTACCCAAAAGGCTAAAGCTTATGCTCAGTAAAAACCTAGAACTCACCCTCCACCGCGCCCTTGGCGTTGCTCAGGAATATAATCACGAATACGCAACGCTGGAACATTTGCTCTTCGCCCTGATCGAAGACCAAGATGCGATGGCCGTTTTGCGTTCCTGCGGCATTGATATGGAGACGCTCAAGGATCAACTTGCAACCTATATCAATAATGAGCTGAATTATCTCACCTCCACCGAAGCTGATGAAGCCAAGCCAACCACGGCTTTCCAACGCGTCCTGCAACGCGCCGCCATCCATGTCCAAAGCTCTGGCCGCGAAGAAGTCACAGGCGCAAATGTCCTTGTCGCCCTATTCAGCGAACGTGAAAGTCACGCGGTTTACTTCCTGCAAGAACAAGACATGACACGTTTCGACGCGGTGAATTACATCAGCCACGGCATCGCCAAAGTGCCATCACAAACCGACGGTACAAAAGCACCCCGCGGTGTGGATGAAGACGATGTCAAAGAAATCAAATCAGGCGCCGAAGCGCTGGACGCATACTGCGTAAACCTCAATGAAAAAGCCGCTGACGGCAAAATCGACCCGCTCATTGGTCGCGATAAAGAACTTGAGCGCGCCATTCAGGTGCTATGCCGCCGCTCCAAAAACAACCCGCTTTTTGTAGGTGATCCGGGCGTTGGTAAAACCGCAATCGCCGAAGGATTAGCGCTTCGCATTATCAACGAAGAAGTGCCGGAAGTTCTGTTCGATGCGACCATCTTCTCGCTTGATATGGGAAGCCTGCTCGCGGGCACGCGCTATCGCGGTGATTTCGAAGAGCGCATCAAAGCCGTGCTTAAGGAGCTAGAAAATATCGACGGCGCAGTGCTATTCATTGATGAAATTCATACCGTGATCGGCGCAGGCGCAACCTCTGGCGGCGCAATGGATGCGTCAAACCTCCTCAAACCCGCGCTTTCAAATGGCTCGCTCAAATGCATGGGCTCAACCACATATAAAGAATACCGCAACCATTTCGAAAAAGACCGCGCGCTGGTGCGCCGCTTCCAAAAAATCGACGTCTACGAACCTTCCATAGAAGATGCCATCGCAATCCTAAAAGGCCTGCGTCCGCATTATCAGGAATATCACGGCGTCGAATACACGGATGCCGCTCTCACCGCCGCCGTCAAGCTTTCCGATAAATATATGGGTGAGCGAAAATTACCCGATAAAGCCATCGACATCATCGACGAAGTGGGAGCGGCGCAAATGCTGGTCCCCGCCGATAAACGCAAAAAAATCATCACCGAAGAAGACATCGAAGGTGTCGTCGCCATGATCGCCCGCATCCCCGCTGCAAGCATGACCAAAGACGACAAAGCCGCGCTTAAAAATCTGGAGCGTGACCTCAAAACAATGGTTTATGATCAGGATATCGCCATCGATACGCTCTGCGATTCCATTAAACTGGCGCGTGCAGGCCTGCGTGATGCGGAAAAACCAATCGGCTCTTACCTGTTTTCTGGCCCCACGGGCGTTGGTAAAACCGAAGTCGCCAAACAACTCGCCAAGACTATGGGCATTGAGCTTATTCGCTTTGATATGTCCGAATATATGGAGCGCCACTCCGTCTCACGCCTGATCGGGACACCGCCGGGTTATGTCGGTTTCGAACAAGGCGGCCTGATGACCGATAAAATCGACCAACATCCGCATTGTGTGCTGTTGCTTGATGAAATTGAAAAAGCCCATCCCGATTTGTATAACATCCTCCTGCAAGTCATGGATTACGGCAAGCTCACTGATAATAACGGCAAGAGCATTGATTTTCGCAATGTCATCCTCATCATGACCACCAATGCGGGCGCATCCGATATGGCCAAAACCCCTATTGGCTTTGGTCGATCCGTGGGGGATGGACAAGATAGCTACGCCGATAATGACGCCATCACAAAAACCTTCGCACCTGAATTTAGAAACCGCCTCGACGCGATAGTCCCATTCCAGAATCTATCCTTAAAAACCGTCGAACAAGTCGTAGAGAAATTCGTCGCCCAACTCGAAGGGCAATTGGCCGATAAAAACGTTCAGATCGAGCTATCCAATAAAGCACGCAAATACCTCGCCAAAGAAGGCTATGATCCATCCATGGGCGCACGCCCGCTTGGCCGCGTGATACAGGAAAAACTAAAACGTCCGCTGGCGGAAGAAATCTTGTTTGGAAAATTGGAAAATGGCGGCTTGGTAACCATCGATTTAGATAAAGATGGCGCGCTTGAATTTAAATTCGAAACACCCACCGCGCCCACACATGAGCCAGAAAACGTTGAAGAAGGCAAAGACGAACCAAAACAAGCCGACGCCTAACGCGCGATCAAAACTTGATAATAGTGAAAACTATTCGTTGGCGGGGATTGCGAACCTTCGAAACACCCTGACATTTTTCCAAACAGAGAGTTGCTACCATCTCCGCCGCCAGATGTTGAGTCATTGGAAATTGAGTTGGCTTCCGCGTAACTGCCAGTAAAATAAGTGCTAATACTCCATGTGGCATAATCTTCTTTAGGGATATTATTGTTTGGTGTTAAAACACCGCTATTTTTTGCCAACTCTTTGCAAATTTCTTCTTTAACAAAGGGAATAAACAAAATAAGTGATTCATCGCTCGTTCCATTTGTGTTGCACGCAGCATCTGTAGCACTACCAACACCCAATATGCATATATTTCCAGTTATAAAAATTTTATCATAATATGTTGCTGAACTATGATTAGAATCTAACCACTTAGGATCCAGGGAAATGTAATGAGAGCCAGCGCCTTTTTTAGAAAACACGTTGCATTGCTCATCACTTGGACTGTTAGGGTTTGCATATGTAGCAAGTATGTTGTTTTCAAAGCTAATCTCTGTGTCTTTGCAACCATTTGAAATGCGTAACATTTGAACCGCTTGCCGAATGCTTCGTCCATAATCAGAGATTTCACCCGCATATAACTTGGCTCGCTCTTCGCCGATAATATCTGTGTTTCCCCCGCGCATCATGTCCGACACCACATAACCAAGCGCCGCAAACAAGGCAACACCAATCAAAATAAAGAACAAAGCTGATCCGCGTTCACCGCGACGATAAATATGTTTCATATGATGATTATACACTGCATTTTAACGCATTTCATGGTTTAATAAGACCATGACAAATAATAATGCAATCACCGTATTAATTGCCGAAGACAACGACGTCAGCCGTGAAATGATGGCGGGTATCCTTGAAACAAAAGGCTACACCATTATTCACGCAAGAGATGGCGGCAGCGCGATTGAAAAAATCCATGAACACAAAATCGATGTTGCATTGGTTGATATCAATATGGCGCCAAAGGGCGGCTTTGAATTCGTCAAACATCTTGTCGTAAAAGACATCAAACTGCCCGTCGCGGTTGTCACCGGCATCGACACAAGCGATGTCCTCATGGAGGCAAACGCCCTCGGCGTGCTGCAGGTCATCCATAAACCCATTACCCCCGAACGTCTGATCCAAAGCGTGCAACGCATGGCAAAAAGCATCGGCCTTAACCCCGAACCAATGGGCGTGAAATCCGTTAGCACACTGTTTTCTCATGAAGAGCTGATGCAAAAAGCCATTGAGATCGCAGAGAAAAACGTACAATTAGGGCGCGGCGGCCCATATGGCGCCATACTTGCGGATGCAAAAGGCAAAATACTCGGCCAAGGTGCAAATGGTATCAAATCACGCATCGACCCCATGGCACATGCAGAGGTCATGGCCATACGCCAAGCCGCAGAACGCCTGGGCGCTACTGAGCTGAAGGACTGCACAATATATTGCTCAAGCCAGCCAACAAAAATCGGCCAAGCGTTAATCGAATCTGTTGGAATTGGAAAAATCTATTACGGTCTATCGAATGAAGACGTGGCCGCCATACGCGGCACAGCAAAAACCAGCGCCCCCATTTGCGAACAAATCTGCAAAGATGAAGCGTTGGCAATGTTTAAGGCCGCAAAACGACCTGAATAAAAAGACTTAAACCTCAAGCAAGCTCAAAGATCGCATCAATCTCAACGGCAACGCCGCGCGGCAAATCTGCGGCGCTGACCGCGAAACGTGCGTGACGTCCCGCGTCACCCATCACTTCAACGAACAGATTGGATGCGCCATTAATCACTTCTGGTTGATCCTTAAAATCAACAACAGCGCGAACAAATCCACCCAATTTAACCAAACGTTTAATCTTGCTCCAATCACCATCAACCGCGGCATTGGCCTGCGCTAAGATATTCAGCGCGCATGCTTTGGCGGCCTCTGCGCCTTGCTCAACGCTCAAATCTGCGCCAACACGACCCTGATGCATCGCTTCACCATTTAAAAATGGAATCTGCCCAGATATAAAAATCTGCTTCCCGCTGATTACATATGGCACGTAATTCGCCGCTGGTGCTGCCGCGCTTGGTAATTCCAAACCTAAAGATTCTAATTTCTCTGTAATGCTCATAAAGTCTTTCCTCTCTTGCAATAAGTGGCTAATATGCCATACTTTCTCGCGATAACAATAAGAGATTACAAGACCGGATAAACTTATGAGCCTGCTCAAATTTTTAGGTGTGATGTCACCCGCACATATTAACTTTTTCAACGCCATAAAACGCGGCGAGAAAGTCGGAACAGACGTACTCGGCAACGTGTACTACAGCGGAAAACCCCGCAAAGGGTATAAACGCGATCGCCGCTGGGTGATGTTTGACGGCAAACCCGAAGCCACACGCGTGCCACCCGAATGGCATGGATGGCTGCATCACCAAACAGATGTCGTACCATCAGGTGAAAATAGCTTCCGCCGTCCATGGCAGATCCCACACCAAGAAAACATGACCGGCACAACACAGGCATACCGCCCACCGGGTCACGTCCTCGAAGGGGGCAATCGCGATAAAGCGACCGGCGATTACGAAGCCTGGAAACCAGAATAAACATACGCATGATTTAAGAATAACAAGGAACAACACATGAACCGCAATATCGTAGAAACCATTCTTGGAGCAGTCGTCATTATCGTCGCTGGTATCTTTCTCGCTTTTTCCATGCGTGCGGGCGATGTTGGCGCGTCAAATGGCGGCTATGTCGTCACGGCTGATTTCTCTGGCATTGGTGGCCTCTCAGTGGGCGATGAAGTCCAAATCAGCGGTGTCAAAGTTGGAACAGTCTCTAAAGTCGCCCTTGATGAGGAAAGCTTTCTTGCCCGCGTAAGTATATTGGTCAATTCCGACCTCAAACTACCAACCGATACAGCAGCCTTGATTAGCTCGGAAAGCCTTTTGGGCGGAAAATACCTCGCTCTCGAACCTGGCGCAGATGAAGAAATGATCACTCCAGGCGGACGCATTCAATACACTCAAGCCCCACAAAATTTAGAACAGCTATTAGGTCAATTTATCTTTAGCATGCAAGAAGATGACAAAAAATAAGATCCGCGCTTCACTCCTCGTCATGGCCATGCTGCTGATCGCGGCACCGGCAAACGCGCGTGCGACAATTGACACGACTATCGCAAAGCTACAATCCATTGATAAAGTCACCGCACGGACACTGACATTCGAAGTCAATGTCGGCGCAACCGTAAAATTCGGCTCCCTCTACATCAAACTACAAGCGTGCCGCAAAGCGCCTGATATTGAAGAACCAGAAAGCGCCGCCTTCATGCAAATCTGGGAAGTGAGCGACGAGGACACCGAAAAAGAAAAAGCCAATTGGGTCTATAGCGGATGGATGTTTGCATCATCCCCCGGTCTGTCGGCCATGGATCATCCGATCTATGATGTCTGGGTTTTGGAGTGTAAAGACAAAGAGCCCGACGCCCCCGCAATCTCAATCGAAGGTGAAGCCTTGGAAGGTGAAGGCATCGTGGATGACAAAGAAGCACCTGGCCAGCCCGATATCGAGCAATAGCTAACCTTGGCTTTTACGCATCTCAAAATATGCGCGCACCAAATCACCCTCATCAATATCATCATCACTTAAACAAAAATCCACGCGATGCGAGAGCGCTTCCGTCAGTTGCATAAGATATTGCTCATGTGTCACTTCATAGACACCAAATTGCTCCAAATGCTCATTCACAAATTGCGTATCCAGTAACACAAATCCGCCCTTCCATAGGCGCGCAACCAAATGTGCAAGAGTAATCTTGCTGGCATCTGTGGCGCGGCTGAACATGCTTTCACCAAAAAACGCCCCGCCCATCGCCAAACCATATAGGCCGCCAACAAGCTCGCCCTCATCATTCCACGCCTCAACACTATGCGCGTGCCCCATTTTATGAAGTTTGATAAACACATCACGAATGGAATCATTAATCCATGTCTCTGGCCGTGTCGGCGTATTCTCCCCGCACATCGCCACAACCCCGCTAAAATCAGCGTTAATTTTAATTCTATACGGCTCGTTGCGTATTGTTTTAATCAGTCGTCGTGGGAAATGAATATCTGTAATCGACAACTGCCCACGATCTTCAGGGCACACCCAATGCACGTACGGGCTCTCCGCGCTATATGCCATGGGAAATAATCCTTGGCTGTACGCATCTAAAATCAATTCAGGTGTTAAAACATGCTGCATAAATCCATTATGCAACATATTTAAAAAGAAGGGAAATAAAGGAAATCGCGGATATCTCTAACGCTTCTTAAGCGCTTCTTCCAGCCATTTGATCGTGTATTCACCCGATACAAATTCCGGCTGTTCCAATATCCATTGATGCAATGGCAACGTGGTTTTAACGCCAACAATCACCGTCTCACGAATGGCGCGTTGCAACCTGCGAATACATTCATCGCGGTCACGGCCATGTACAATCAATTTACCGATCATCGAATCATAATACGGTGGAATAGAATACCCCTGATAGATCGCGCTATCAAAACGTACGCCAAGCCCGCCGGGGGAATGGAATTGTGTGATCTTACCTGGCGACGGAATAAACGTATCGGGATCTTCCGCATTAATACGAATTTCAATGGAATGCCCACGTGAGCGCAAAGAATCCTTAAACGTCAATTCTTCACCCGCCGCAACTTTGATCTGCTCTGCGATCAAATCAAGGCCTGTAATCATTTCCGTGACCGGATGCTCAACCTGAATGCGTGTGTTCATTTCCATGAAATAAAATTTGCCATGCTCGTAAAGAAACTCAATCGTTCCCGCACCGCGATATCCCATATCACGAATAGTCTTAGCCGATAATTCACCAATCTCGTCACGCAATGCTTGCGTAATAACAGGCGAGGGGGCTTCCTCCACTAATTTCTGGTGACGCCGCTGCACGGAACAATCGCGCTCTCCCAGATGGATGGCATTACCATGCGTGTCACCGAAAACTTGTATCTCGATATGTTTCGGGTTTTTGAGGAATTTTTCGATATAAACCGTATCATCACCAAAATTCGCCAAAGCCTCACTGCGCGCACGGTCAAAGCTTTCACCAAACTCATCCGCGCTTTCAACAACCTGCATCCCTTTACCGCCACCACCAGAAGCCGCTTTGATAATAACAGGAAAACCCATATCAGATGCAATTTGAAGGCCGTCTTTGGCATTATCCACGCCGCCCTCAGATCCCGGAACAACAGGAAGACCAAGCGCCATAACGGTTTGTTTGGCGCGCACCTTATCGCCCATCTGTTCGATATGTTCGGGCGTTGGGCCAATAAAAGCAAATCCATGCTCTTCAACCATCCGCGCAAATTGCGCATTCTCCGATAAGAAACCATAACCGGGATGAATAGCATCTGCATTGGTCAAAGCCGCGGCGCTCAAAATCGCAGGAATATTCAAATAGCTCTCACGCCCTGGAGGCGGCCCAATACATACACTCTCATCAGCCAAACGCACGGCCATGGAATTTGCATCGGCGGTTGAATGCACCGCAACGCTCTGAACGCCCATCTCACGACAGGCACGAATAATGCGAAGGGCAATCTCACCGCGATTGGCAATCAGAACTTTTTTAAACATAAGATTTACTCAATCACCATCAAGACATCGCCATATTCAACCGGCTCACCATTACCAACCAAAATCTGGGTGACTGTGCCACCTTTATCGGCTTTGATTGGGTTCATAACTTTCATCGCCTCGATGATCATCAATGTATCGCCCGCTTTAACGCTCGCGCCCTTGCTCACAAATGCTGGCGCATCAGGATCAGATTGCATATAAGCCGTGCCCACCATCGGTGATGTCACGGCGCCTGGATGGCTTTTCGCTGTCGTTGCGGGCGCGTCTGTATTGCCCTGATGGGGAACAGTCGGATCGGACTGAATATTCCCACCAACTGGCGCCGCTATCATTGTGCCGCCACCTTTGCTCACACGAATGGCTTGGTCACCATCGGCAACTTCAATTTCAGTCAGACCAGTTTCATCGAGCAAACCTGCTAGCTCTTTAATCGCTTTTGAGTCAATTTTCATATTTAGCATTACTTTGTTATTAAACGAGTCTTCTGATTACAAGACTTCAGCAAGCTTTTCAAGAGCTAGCACATAACCTTGTGCACCTTGTCCCGCAATAACATGCGCTGCGACGGGCCCAATGAAGGATTTATGGCGGAATTCTTCACGTTTCTTAGGATCTGAAATATGCACTTCAATGATCGGCACATCCAATAATTTCAACGCGTCATGGATCGCAACCGATGTATGCGTGTACGCAGCGGCATTAATGACAACGCCATCAAACGCCCCGCGCGCCTCTTGTATCCATGTCACAAGCTCACCCTCATGATTGGATTGACGAAAATCAACGCGCCAATCATGATCAAGCGCCCATTGCGCGCACATCCCTTTAATATCGTCCAAAGTCTGGTCGCCATAAATTTCCGGCTCACGCAGACCCAGCATATTTAAATTCGGCCCATTGAGAATAAGGATATTCATATTAAATCTCGTTTTCTAAAATCTTAATGGCTGCCATGCTCATTATGGTCTTCATGCTTGTGATGAGCGCTATGATCCATTTTTGGCGCATCTTCAGCGTCCGCATCGTCAGGGATATCACCGGGGGCGCGCACCAAAACCGGCACTTCAATATTCGCGCCGCTTTCATCATATAGGCGCACACTAAAAACACTGCCTTGTTTAAGCGGTGCTTTTAGATCGAAAAGCATAATATGTTCCGCCCTCGGCCCGAGCTTAAATGTGCTATTCGCATCGATCGTATAAGATTCAACCTGACGCATCTTCATCACACCATCTTCCATCAGATGCGTATGCAATTCGGTACGCTCGGCCGCATCACTGTCCGCGTGTGTGACTGTTATCTTTTTATTGGTGATATTCTCAATCGCGCCGCCGATAACACCGTTTTTCTGTGATGCTGCCGTCGCAAAGGAATAAAGGCCGCTGCCTTCAATACCAAGCGCCATTGATGATGGGCTAAAATCCTCGGCCATTGCAGAACCGGTAATCAATACAGCCAAAGCCGCCGCGGTCATTAAAATGCGTTTCATATTATTGCTCTCTTGCTTCGTTAAATAGGTTTAAAAAATCATTCACGCTTAATTTACCGCGAGGCGTAAAAATTATATCTCCGTTTAGCGCATATGTCGGGACATATTTAAATCTATACTTATCGTAAAGATCGACATTATCTTGCACATGCTCAAGCGCCTCTTCACTGTAGAAATCCTCTTTAAACTGAATGGGATCAATACCAACTTTTAGCGCGAGATCCTGAAGCACTTGATCATCGATCACACGATAATTCTCAATCATCTCTTCATGCATTGCTCGAAATGCACCTTGTTTTTGCGCTGCATATGTGGGGATCGCCGAATTAAACCCCTGTGTTTCTAATAGCGCGACAGGACGCAGCAGATATTTTACATTGCCGTCTTCTTCAACTGCGCGCTGCGCAACGGAGCTTAAATCACGGCAAAGATCACAAGAATAATCAAAGAAAGCAACAAGCGTCACGTCACCTTCTGGATTGCCAAGCGTGTATTGTATATCCACGTTATCAAGCGATCGTTCTAAAAGTGTAAACCTGATCGATTCAAACGCGAAATACGCACACGCCAAAACGATCAGGGCTATAAATATACGATAAGCCATAGGGTAGGTTTTACCTTAATCTATTGCTATTTACTGCTGTTCACGGGCTTCTTTAATCGCTTGCACCATGCCATCTTCGCCGATATAGCCAGGATATAGAGTCTCTTCAACGATAAATGCAGGCGTACCATTGATGCCGATCGTACGCGCAAGCTCAACATCCGCGTCAATTTCTGCTTGGACTTCATCGGATGATGCATCTTTTTTCATTTTTTCTACATCAAGTCCCAAATCTTTCGCAATTTTGGCAAGTTGTTTTTCTTCTTTCTGGCCTTTAAATTCCATCAACGCCGTATGGTATTCAAAATACTTATCCTGTCTTTTTGCTGCCAACGCCCATTGCGCCGCAGTGCCAGATGTTGGCCCAAGGATTGGCATTTCCTTAAAGACAAATCGAACTTTTTTGTCGCTCGCGGCGATGGCCTGTACATCTGGCAATGCGCGTTTGCAATATCCGCAATTATAATCGAAGAACTCAACAATCGTAACATCCGCATCATCGGGACCGATTGACGGTGAATCTTTAGATGTAAGCTTTGCGATGTTATCTTTAATAGCAGACGCAGCTTGCTCTTCCTGAAGTTTTGCTTCGTTGGCGCGATGCGCGTCAATGGATTTGTAAATAACGCTTGGATTATCAAGCAAATATTGCTCAATCATGCTGTTGATTTCGGATTTTTGTGCATCGCTAAATGCGCTGTCTTGCGCATATGATGGCGATGCGCTACCAAGCGCTATAAGACCTGCTGTCCCCGCAATCGCAGTTGTTAAAATTAGTTTTTTCGTGAAAGTGTTCAGCATAAGTAATCTCCTTTAAGGCAGCTGGTTGAAATAAATATGGGTTAATTCGATACTGGTTTCAATGTTTTAATATAATCGAGTAAATCTCGCGCTTTTAACCATGTTGCACTCTGTGGCTTCTCGCTCGCCAGCACGGCCTCGGCAAGTTGCGAGGCGTAGGGCAGGCGGCGTTGCAGTACCGCTTCCTCGGCCAAGTGAATTTTTGCTAAATTCTCATGACCCAATCGGCCATGCGCGGTTGCTAACAGGCGATGTACGCGTCCTGATCTGCGTTCGCGTTTTGCCGCGCGTTGTAATTGTTCAATCGCCTCGTTCAAATTTGCGTCATCGCTGCCGCTCTCAATCAACGCATGAGCATACGCAATGCGGAACAAAGCTTCTTCAGGTTTCAACTCAATCGCTTTACGATACGGAGCTAACCCCTCGTCAATGCGCGAAAAATCAACCAGCATCTGCCCCTTCAATTCATAAAAATATGGGTTATCCGGTTCAGTTGCGATCAATGCGTCAATGCGGCCTAATGCGTCTTCAATTTTATTTTGTCGATAGGCCGCAATTGCGCGGGCATATTGCGCGGGAATGGAGGTATCACGATCATCATATTCCCATGCAACGCGACCGGGTGAGATAAATCCGATCAGCTTCGCCCGCATCCGCGCATGCTGATCCTGCCACGCATCGGGAAATTGCGTGTCGATATATGGCGATTTCGACGCACGGTTATTGACCGCCTCAATCCGGTCACGGGTCAATGGGTGGGTGCGCACATATTCTGATTGGCGCGATGTTGGTAATAATTCCTGATCCTGTAATTTCCCTAAAAAGCTGCCAAGCCCCGATGGGTTATATTTGGCATCTTCAAAAAATGTAAGCGCGGCCTGATCCGCTGATGATTCATTCAAACGGCTATGCGCCAAATAATTACGCGCCGCAACACCTTGTGACCCCGCAATAATCGTGCTCGCTGCGCCGCCATTGCCGCTTAATACGGCTGCGCCAATACCAATAACTGCGCCCAATATGCTCTCATATGATGCGCGCTCAAACGCATCACGGGATGAGATCAAATGACTACCAGAGATATGCCCCAATTCATGGGCAAACACGCCCATCAATTCGCCCGGCCCATCGGTTTTTTCAATCAATCCGGTATAGAAAAAGATATTCGCCCCGCCCGCAACGAAGGCGTTAAGCTCATTTGATTGCACTAAGATAATATTCACCCCGCCCGGTGATATCTGCGCCGCCTTCAAAAGGGGCGCGCTCCATTCTTCGAAATAGCTTTCAATTTCGCTGTCTCGGATGATGCTGGAGGAATCGCGGCTTTGCGCGTTAAGGGGCGCATAAGGTGTGATGAAAGTCGCAAAAGCCATAAGCCCCGCGGTCACCAGACCCAATCTCTTGCGCATCATTGTTTTCATGCTTAAATATCCATTCGTCTAAAACCAGCATAGCGTTACATGGTAAATAAATATAGAATCTAATGCGAAACAATAAAGCTTAAGCACGGTTTTCGAAGATATGATGGATCACATTATAAATTACATTGATTTTATATGGCTGCCAATTGGCCTATACATTGTCCATAAAGAACAGCGCATTGTGGCGGCGGCTTTCTTTATATCCTGTTTCATCATGATGCGCCTGCAAATCGAAATGCTTCATTCGATGGGCTATCCCACGGGCATCTTGCCGCTCTTAAAATTTCCCGTCGAAACAACGGCCATGGTTGTGTATATGGTATTTTACGTGGCGTATTTGGCGCTCGCGTATTGGTCGCCGCGTACCAACCGCCACATCTTCCTCGCCGCCAGCATCTCAATCTTTTTCGCCGCAATGATCGCCGCACAAGTGATAATGCTGTTATAATAAGGTTTATATGTGTTAGAAACGCACATATTTATAAGCGACGCGAAGCAAACCGAAGGTTTGTTCGCTACTAGGCTGGAGGCCGTAAAATGAGCCGTAACAAAGCAAAACAAAAAGTTAAAAGTGCAAAAGGCCGCAAAAGCGGCTCAACCCGTTGGCTTAACCGCCAGCTAAACGATCCCTATATCCAAAAAGCGGAAAAAGACGGCATGCGTGGCCGCGCCGCTTATAAGCTGATCGAGCTTAATGAAAAATTAGACTTCCTTAAAAAAGGCCAAGTCATCGTCGATCTCGGGGCTGCCCCAGGCGGATGGTGCCAAGTCGCCACGCAGGCAGGCGTAAAAGTCATCGCCATCGACCTTTTAGAGATCGATGAAATGCCCGATGTTGATTTCATCCAAATGGATTTCATGGATAATGACGCACCCGAAATTCTCAATAAAATGGTCCAAAAATATAATGCTGACGGGCTTGTTGACGCTGTTATCTCCGATATGGCGCCCAACACAACAGGGCATAAACAAACCGACCATTTGCGCATTATGGCCGTGGTTGAGGCTGCATATTACTTTGCCATCGAAACCCTAAAACCCGACGGCATCTTCATCGCCAAAGTTTTCCAAGGCGGCGCGCAAAATACGCTGGTTGCCGAAGTCAAAAAAAGCTTCAAAACCGTCAAGCACATTAAACCCCCCGCCAGTCGTAAAGAATCCTCCGAGACATACATGATCGCGATCGGGTTTAAAGGCTAAAGCGTTTAAAACCCCTTTACATTGCGCAAAATTCCGCTATAACTCTCTTGCAAATTAACCCAATATATAAGGTGTTTGCACATGGCCAAAATTAAAGACCCCACCCAAATCCGTGAAGCTTTAACATTCGATGATGTCCTCCTCGTCCCCGGTGCATCCGAAGTGCAACCCAATGAAGTTGATACAAGCACACAATTAACCAAGAAAATTCGCCTGCATCTGCCCATTCTCTCTGCTGCTATGGACACCGTGACCGAATGCGATATGGCCATCGCAATGGCGCAAGCGGGCGGCCTTGGCATTCTCCATCGGAACATGGAAATCGAAGCACAAGTCAATGAAGTGCGCAAAGTCAAACGCTTCGAATCCGGCATGGTTGTCGACCCTATCACCATCAACCCGAATGCAACCCTCGAAGAAGCGCTCTTTGTGATGCAACAAAACCGCATCTCCGGCATTCCCGTGACCGAGGAAAATGGCGAGCTGGTTGGTATCCTGACCAACCGTGACGTGCGCTTTGCCGATAACCCTCTCCAGCCCGTGCGCGAGCTTATGACCGCCGAGAACCTTGTTAAGGTCTATAACACGGTCGAAAAAGATCAGGCGCGCAAGCTCCTCCACCAAAACCGCATCGAAAAACTCCTCATCGTTGATGACAATGAAAAATGCATCGGCCTTGTAACAGTCAAAGATATCGAAAAATCCCAAAACTTCCCCAACGCAACCAAAGACGATCAAGGCTCCCTTCGTGTCGGCGCGGCGGTCGGTACGGGCGACATTAACGGCGTTGAGCGTGCTTTGGCAATGGCGGGTGCTGGTCTTGACCTTGTTGTGGTCGACACCGCCCACGGCCATTCAAAAGGCGTGCTTGAAACGGTACGGACAATCCGCAAAAACGCGCCATCCAGCCTTCAAATCATGGCGGGTAACATCGCCACGGGAGACGCTGCAAAAGCGCTTATCGATGCTGGTGCGGACGCAGTGAAGGTCGGAATCGGCCCTGGTTCAATCTGCACCACCCGCGTGGTTGCAGGGGTCGGCGTGCCGCAACTCACCGCGATTATGGATGTCGCGGCGGTTTGCGCCAAAAAAGGCATTCCCGTCATCGCCGATGGCGGTATCAAATATTCGGGTGATTTTGCCAAAGCCATCGCCGCGGGTGCAGATGCCGCAATGATGGGCGGCGTATTCGCCGGAACAGACGAAGCCCCGGGTGAGGTAATCCTCTACCAAGGCAGATCATATAAATCATATCGCGGCATGGGCAGTGTCGGCGCTATGGTTAAAGGATCCGCTGATCGCTATTTCCAAGGTGGCGTCACACAATCGAACAAACTCGTTCCTGAAGGGATCGAAGGGCGCGTCCCTTATAAAGGCCCAATCAGTACAGTCGTCCACCAAATGGTCGGTGGCCTACGTGCGGCAATGGGCTATACGGGCGCGAAAGATATCAAGGATATGAAAGATAACGCCGAGTTTATCCGCATGACGGGCGCGGTCTTCAAAGAATCGCACGTTCATGATGTCACCATCACCCGTGAAGCCCCCAATTATCGCACAGAGAGCTAATGACTCTTCTGCTAAGCGCCGCAATCATCGCCTTTGCCTTTTTCATTCAATTTTTGATGGGCTTTGGCGGCGGTATGATATCGATCCCGATGTTAAGCCTTTTCATGCCTATCGCGGATGCGGTGAGCTTTGTCATGCTGTTTCAATTCCTTACTGGCGTGGCCATTTTTACCATGTACAAAGATGTGGATTGGAAAAAAATCCTGATGCTCATTCCGTCCTCAATGATCGGAATTCTCATCGGCATATTTTCGCTTAAATATATCAATGATGATTATGTGCGTATCTTCCTTGCGGCATTTATTTTCATCTACCTCATAAAATCGCAGCTGGGCAAAGATTATATCGGCGCAGTGGTTAAGGTTTTGGGTGTCCATGGCTCTGGATTGATCGGCGGCCTTATTAGCGGCCTTGTGGGTATGGGCGCGCCGTTTTATGTCGTGTTCTTTAAGGAAAGCGGATGTGAAGGAAAAACCTTTCGCGCCAATATGATCGTGATATTATTTTTGACATATTTAATGCGCGTGCCCATTTCTGTCGGCATCGGCTTCATTGATATGGCGTTGTTCAAAAACTTTATGCTGGTTTTGCCCGCTTTTGTGATTGCCGCCTTTGCGGGACAAAAGCTCCATGTGAAAGTGCCTGAACATCTTTTTCAAACTGTAACGGATTTATTGTTATTCGTATCGGCGCTATCGCTACTCGTAAAGGCGCTGACCTAAGCGCTTTTCTTTTGTAAAACAACAGGTTTAAGCAACACAGGAGATTTTAAAAGTGAAATAGTTTCGACGGGAATCCCCGGCGCATTCGCCGCTTCATGTGTCCATAATTTTAAAAATTCTGATTGATTCATAATATTACCCTAACAAATCCCTTTATATACTTTTACTAATATTAGAACTATCACGTCATAAGTCAACTACTAATATTAGAACTATCACGTCATAAGTCAACCGCTGCGCATAATATATTCAGTAAATTTTTATATTAATATCAAACATATAGGGTAAATTTATACATAATTATACATAAAATTCACCCGTAAAATATTATTACAAGAAGTATGCTTTTATCGTTATGATGCAACCAACCAAACCTAAGAAAGGTAACTTTTGACCTTAATTTTCATTCTTATAATCTTCATCGCCTTTTTCACACAAAGCATGATCGGTTTCGCGAGCGGGCTTATTTCCGTTCCCTTGTTGAGCCTTTTTATGCCCGTACAAGACGCCGTCACAATCGTGATGCTGTTCCAACTTGCCATGGGGCTTTTGGCCGTAAAGACCCGCAAACAGATCATGTGGGATCATATCCGCGCCCTTTTGCCCGGCATGGTCATTGGCGTAATACTGGGTGTATTCGCGCTAAAATATATACAGGCTGATACGATGCGCCTGATCTTGGCGGGATATTTGATCCTACATTTGTTGCGCACCCATACGCGATTTGACCCGCTGAAAAAACCTATGCAATGGGGCGGTGCAGCGATATCTGGGTTTGCGGGTGGAGCGATCAACGCAATGATCGGCGGCGGCGGCCCTGCGTTTATCCCTTACCTCAAAGATAAATGCCACAATCACGGCGTTTTTCGCGCCAATCTCAATGCAATCCTTGTGATCTCAAACATCCCGCGCCTCGCCGGGGCAATCGGCACAGGCATGCTCCACGCTGACCTGTTGATCCTGTCGCTATACGCTGTGCCTGCATTCATTCTTGCCATGGTGATCGGCCAATATCTTCACGATAAAGTGCCACAAAGATTCTTCTTTATCGCGGTGGATGTCGTTTTAATTTGCACAATCGTCTCTTTACTATTAAAAGTCGCCCTCTAATGCTATGTCTAATCATATCTGCTCGCGAGTGCTTGCAATGTAAATGACGACACATAAAAATATGCTCTGGCCGCGCAAGGGCGCAGGGGCCAAAGCTAAAGAAAGTTTTTAAACATGAAACCAGCAGCAAGAATTCAGGCAACGATTGATGTTCTCACCCGCATCGCCGAAAATGACCGCGTCCCAATGGACAGCGCCATCGGCGATTATATGCGCCAGCGCCGCTATATCGGCTCCAAAGATCGCGCAAACATCGCGGAGCGTTGCTATAACATGGCGCGTGCCCATGCACGTTTAGGATGGTGGCTGGATAAATTCGACGCCGAAGATACGCCGCGCAACCGCATCCTCTTCTGGCTTCTACTCGCAGAGGTAACAGGCGAGCCAGGTCGCATAGAAAAATACATCACCGATCTCTATGACGGTACAAAATACTCCCCAACCGCGCTAGAACCTCAAGAGCTTCACTACATCAAATTGGTACGTGAAGGCAAAATGATCGGCGGCGGTATCGACCATGCGGACATGCCCGACGCCGTGCGCGCCGAGGTCCCTGAAAAATACGAAGACAAACTCCGCAATTATTTCGGTAAGGATTTTGAGGTGGAAATGGCCGCCATGCTCAAAACCGCAACCCTTGATCTGCGCGTCAATACATTCCTCATCGACGCCGATAAAGCACAAGCCTCCCTCAAAAAAGATGGCGTGGAAACAAAGGATGGCGCATATGCAAGCACGGCTCTACGCTGCGTTGAAAAATCATACATCTCACGCACAAAAGCCTTCACCAAGGGCTGGATTGAAATCCAAGACGAAGGATCACAGCTCATCGCCCTGATGTGTGGCGCAGAGCCAGGCATGCAAGTCCTTGATTATTGCGCAGGGGCAGGCGGCAAAACCCTCGCTCTCGGCGCTGCTATGCAATGCAAAGGCCGCATCGTCGCCATGGATAACGATTCCAAACGCCTCGCAAAAGGCCGCGATCGCTACAAAAAAGCCCGCATCGCCGACATCATCGAAGTACGTAGCCTAGAAGACGAGAAAAACCGCAAATGGGTGAAACGTCAAAAGGGCAAATTCGACATCGTCCTTACCGATGTACCATGCACCGGAACAGGGACATGGCGTCGCAATCCCGATATGCGCTGGCGTCAATTCGGCCCCACATTAGAGGAGCTTCTCCCCATTCAGGCCGACATCATCGAACGTGCCTCTGCCCTCGTCAAACCAGGCGGTAAATTCGTCTATGCGACATGCTCGCTTCTGGCTGAGGAAAATGAACACCAAATCGAAACATTCCTCAAAAACCGTGGCGATGAATTCGAAGTCATCCCAGTCCCCGAAGCATACGGCAATCCATACTTACGTATGACACCGCACCGCCATCAAACAGACGGCTTCTTCGCGGCTGTGTTAAAGCGAAAAGACGCAGCCGAGGGCTAAGCCATTTTGCTGTCAAAAGTTCTAGCTTCAGCGCCTTGATCGTCCTTAGCAGGCTTATTAGCAACTGCCGTGAGAATATCTGCACGCGGAGCGCCCGTTTCCGCGGCCAAAGCTTCAAATAATGGACAGATACCAGCTTTCAGCTTATCACATCCTGCGCATCCCGCTTTCAAATCGCTTTGATTAACCGCTTCTGAAACACTCCCATTCCAGCCACTTTCAAGTGATTTTCTTGCGCCTTCAATTCCGTCTTTATTACCTGCCATGATTACCGTCTTAATTTAAAGTTGCTATACGCAATTGATAATCATTCTCAATTAAAATGGCAACAGTAAAAACAAAAGAAAAGCACTTTTCCCAAGATAAAATAAATTTGCCAAAACGCGAATACTCCCTACATCATTATTCAACAAGGAGAACATCATGAACACATTAGCAATATTATTCATCGTCACATCCAGCGCGACAATGGGAAGCTCGGCCGAGCCAACAGGCGTATGGTTAGAGGAATTAACAACACCCTATTACGAATTTGTTGACGCGGGATATGATGTGACCGTGGCATCCGTCTCCGGCGGTGAAATTCCCATCGACGAGAGATCCCTCGGCGAAGACGCAAAGAAAGAACCGAGCGTTGCCCGTTATTTCGATGATAAAGATTTCCAACAATTGATCAAAACCACGCCTGCCGCCAATGATGTCGATGCATCAAAATACGCCGCAGTGTTCTTCCCCGGCGGCCACGGCACAATGTGGGATTATCCCGATAATGAAACTCTGGCTGATATCGTCACGCAAACGCTTGATGATGATCGCATCGTCGCATCCGTGTGTCACGGCCCCGCTGTCTTGGTTGGTCTGAAAGATAAAAACGGTGATCCATTGGTTAAAGGCAAAAACATCGCTGCCTTCACCGACAGCGAAGAAGAAGCCGTCGGCCTCACCGATAAAGTGCCTTTCCTGCTTGAAACCCGCCTCCGTGAACTCGGTGCAAATGTGATCACCGTCGATGATTTTGAGCCTCATTCCGTGGTTGATGGAAACCTTGTCACAGGACAAAACCCATCCTCCGCCAAGGCCGTCGCAGCAGATGTCATAAAACTGCTCAAAGAAAAATAAAACTTTTATTGACATAATTTTTTTTCAACTATTTTGCATACATTATTAATGTAAATAAAGGAAATCAATATGTCCTTAGAAACGAAACGCAAGGCAGTACTTGGATATCGTCTTATGCAAACGTGGAGAGCAGGCGCAAATCCAGAAGGCTTCACAGGGGATCAGATTGCAAAACTGAATGAAGAAGCCAAACCCGAAGAAATCAGACTCATAACAGATGAAATTTCGGTTACAGGATTGATAGAATTTATGAATGACATTGAAGATATAGAAGAGATGGCAAATGCACTTGCTGATGAGGCAGAAGAAGACAGCATATATGTTATAAGTGAATGTGCAGGCCTCTTGAATGCAATAGCACGCTCCGCACCTGAATTGCTTACAAGTTTTAATGAAGGTCTTAATGAGGAGGACAGAAATGCTGTTATTGTTAATTTTGCGGATGTTGCGCCTGAACTTGTAGACGTTCTTGGTGGTGGACAACCCGCGTAATTATCTCCTCGCCCTATGCGTCTCTGCGGTTCAAAAACAAAAAAGCCCGCATCATTCGACGCGGGCTTTCTTAATTCTTACAAGTGGCTAACCTTAAGCCGCTTTCGCTTCTGAGCTTTTCGCGCGCATTTGTTTTGCTGCTTCAACCATGTGCTTAAGCGCTTCTTTGGTTTCTGGCCATGCACGTGTCTTAAGACCACAATCAGGGTTCACCCAGATTTGACGCTCCGCCAAGTTCTTCTTCGCTTTTTCAAGCAAATCAGTCATTTCCTGTGTTGTTGGAACACGCGGTGAGTGAATATCATAAACGCCCGGACCAATTTCGTTCGGATAGTTATAATCGATAAACGCCTCAAGCAATTCCATTTGCGAACGTGAACACTCGATAGAGATCACATCTGCATCCATCGCGCCAATGCTGTCGATAACATCATTGAATTCTGAATAACACATATGTGTGTGGATCTGTGTTTCGTCCTCAACACAACATGAAGAGATACGGAAGTTCTCAACCGCGTTATCGAGATACTCTTTCCAATCTGAACGACGAAGTGGCAAACCTTCACGGAACGCTGCTTCATCGATTTGGATCATCTTGATGCCTGCATCTTCCAAATCTTTCACTTCATCACGGATCGCAAGAGCGATCTGACGCGCTGTGTCATTACGTGGCTGGTCATCACGAACGAAAGACCACTGCAAGATTGTGATCGGGCCGGTTAACATGCCCTTCATGATCTTGTCTGTTTGCTCTTGCGCAAATTTTGACCAAGAAACAGTCATCGCTTTTGGACGGGAAACATCACCGAAAATGATCGGTGGCTTCACGCAACGCGTACCATATGATTGAACCCAACCATATTGAGAGAACGCGAAACCATCAAGCTGCTCACCGAAATATTCAACCATGTCATTACGCTCTGGCTCACCATGCACAAGAACATCAAGATCAACGTCATGTTGGAATGCAACAACGTCTTTGATTTCCTGTTCCATCGCGGCTTTGTATGTCGCCTCGTCAATATTGCCCTTCTTAAAGTCTGAACGCGCTTTACGGATTTCCGCAGTCTGCGGGAATGAGCCGATAGTCGTCGTCGGATAAAGAGGAATATCAAGCGCAGCATGTTGCTTTTCTTGACGCACATCAAACGGAGATTTGCGCTCTTTCATGTCTTCGGTGATGTGAGACACACGATCCTCAACCACTTTGTTATGAATGCGTGGAGAGTTTTTACGGCTCTCTTGTGCATTATTGCTCGCAGTCAGCGCGGCAGCGATATTCTCGCGGCCTTCATTCGCACCTTTTGCAATCAACGCAAGTTCGTCCAATTTCTGTGTCGCATATGCCATCCAGCCCTTAAGCTCGTCATCAAGCTTAACTTCAGATTTAAGATCAACAGGAGAGTGAAGCAATGAACAGCTAGGCGCAACGAACACGCGCTCTGAACCAAGTTGCGCAACCGCCTTTTCGATATAGCCAAGAGACTGGCCAATGTTGTTTTTCCAAATGTTACGACCATCAACAACGCCCAATGAAAGGATCTTTTCATCACCAATCAATGAAAGCGCCTGATCAACATCTGCTTTCGCGCTGTTTGATGTTGTGTTCGCACGGCCTGAACCTCGGCAAAGATCAATATGGATCGCCTGTGTTGGAAGTGAGAATGCAAGTTCTGCATTTTCCTTAAGGGATTCAAAGTAAGTCGCAGTGATAACCTTAAGACCTTCAGGAATAACAAGTGCATCATACGCTGCCTTGATCGTACCCTGACCGATTTCGCAAAGATCAAGCGAGAATACAGGCTCATCAATTTGAACCCATTTCGCGCCACGCTCAGCAAGACCAGCAAGAATTTCGTTATAAACAGGGATCAAACCTTTAACGAATTCAACATGGTCGAAATCTTCATATTGTGGCTTACCAAGGAAAGTATAAGTCGCAGGACCCGCAATGACTGGGCGTGTTTCAATGCCCAACGCTTTTGCTTCTTCATACTCATCAAAAATCTTCGTTGATGAAAGCTTCGGTGTCATGCCTTTTTCAAATTCAGGAACAAGATAGTGATAGTTTGTGTCATACCACTTTGTCATTTCCATCGCAGTCACATCAAGACCGTCACGCTGCGCACCACGTGCCATCGCGAAATATGTGTCAAGGTCAACATTGCCGCCTGTATGCTTATAACGTGAAGGGACAAGACCCAATGTCGTTGTCAAATCAAGGATAAGGTCATAATAAGCAAAATCATTCGATGGAATGCTATCAAGGCCAGCATCTTTTTGACGCTTCCAATTTGCAGCACGAAGTTCTTTACCAAGTGCAAGCAATTCGTCTTTCGAAGATTTGCCTTTCCAATAGGCTTCAACGCCCTTCTTAAGTTCCCGCATTGGACCAATGCGGGGGAATCCGAGGTTAGTCGCTAAAACCATTATTTTATCTCCAAATTTAATTCGAATTTTTAATTAATCTGCCCTTGAATATAGAGCTTTTCCGCGGTGGTCAAGGGGGAAATGCGCAATAGCACACTGGCATACGCACGGTTTCAGGAATTTGTAAGAATATTAGAAAATAAAAGGCCAATTACTGAAGCGGCAACAAACCTCGATCTTTACCAAGCTTGCCGCAATATTGCACCCATTCCCAGTTTTCTTTCATGTGAGAGAGCACTTTAACATCATCGCCGGATAACCATCTTTCGTCCCATTTTTCAATCAACGCAGGAAGCTGCTTATCAATATAGGCTTTGCCATCACTCTGCCCTTCGGCCTTTGCTTGTGTGGCAGCGGCATCTTTATAGGCATCGGATGTCTTTCTAAGGGCCTTAATTTGCGTTTCGGGCTTGCCCTTAGCTTGGGCAGTCATGCTAACGACATTATAAATTACCGAACATTCCGCAAGGCTAATCGAAATCGGCTGCGCCGCTCGCGCGGATTGAAATGGAAAGATCAGCAAGAGCACGAGCAAATACCTCATGACCCAGTATACCCCAACGCCTCACATGCCTCTTTCGTAATCCCTGATTTATTGAGCGTATAATAATGAATATGCTCAACGCCGTTTGCCGCCAAATCAAGGGATTGCTCAACCAGCAATTCCGTCGCGATCTTGCGCGCCTCTTCAGGCTTATCATCAAGCCCCTCAAATTTCTCACACACCCAATCGGGCACATTCGCCTGACAATTCTTCGCAAAGCGAACAATCCCCGCAAAATTATGAATCGGCGTTAAACCCGGCACAACGGGTTTATCAATCCCCGCCGCCGCGCATTTATCCATGAATGTGTAATAAACATCATTATCAAAGAAAAACTGTGTAATCCCGCGATGCCCGCCCGCATCCAATTTCGCTTTTAATGTGGCGATATCCTCATCCAAGCTCTTCGCATCAGGATGCTTTTCAGGATACGCGCCAACCGAAATCTCAAACGGATGCATCGAAACAATATCTTCGATAAATTCCGGCGTGCTCTTATAAAATTCATCACCAAGGAAATCATCAAATGTCTTGCCCTTTGGCACATCCCCGCGTAGCGCAACAATATGGCGCACATTCTTGCCCCACAACTCCTCAAGATACCCCCGCAATTCATCGCGCGTCGTCGTCAAAAACGTCAGATGCGACGCAATCGGCATAGGCTGCTCCGCGGCCATTGTTTCCGCGATCTTTAATGTCGTATCTTTCGTCGTCCCGCCCGCGCCATATGTCACAGTCATGAATGTCGGATCAAGCGCCGCCAAACTCGGCACACTCTCCCACATAGCCGCCTCTGCATCCGCAGATTTAGGGGGAAAAAATTCAAATGAAATATCAGGTTTCTTGTTCATAAAATTTTGTAACAGGAAGAAAGAAAATCGCAAAGTGCAAAATGACGATCCCTGCATTTTGTTTCCGCGCCCCCACTGATCCTCATAGTTGATCATCACATAAAACGCACATCAATTGAAATTTGACTGCGAATAACCTTTGCATCTGCGCGCGCACCCGTTTAAATAATGCATATGACACAAGCAGAAAAAATTATCACACCCGAAGTTGCCACCGACCATGAGCATATCCTCATCCTCGATTTTGGCTCCCAAGTCACCCAATTGATCGCACGCCGCGTCCGTGAAAGCGGCGTCTATTGCGAGATTTGGCCATTCAACGCAACTGATGTTGAGCGTATAAAGCAATACAACCCCAAAGGGATCATCCTCGGCGGCGGCCCGTGTTCGGTCACCGATGAAGATTCCCCGCGTGCACCCGACGGCATATTTGACCTCGGCCTGCCGATCTTTGGCATCTGCTATGGTCAGCAAACAATGGTTGAACAGCTCGGCGGTAAAGTCGTCGGCGGACAAGGCGAGGGCGAATTTGGCCGCGCCAAGGTCGAAGTGTTAGAACATTCCGACATCACCACCGATGTCTGGGACGCAGGCGCAGTTGAGCAAGTCTGGATGAGCCATGGCGACCATGTCGAATCCCTGCCCGATGGATTCCAAGTCATCGCCAAATCAAGCGGCGCACCCTTTGCCTTCATCGCCGACCCAAAACGCAAATTCTACGGCGTGCAATTCCACCCCGAAGTCGTGCATACCCCCCATGGGAAAGACCTTCTCAAAAACTTCACCCATAATGTCTGTGGCTGTTCGGGTGATTGGACGATGCAAAATTTCCGCGACGAAGCGATTAAGAAAATCCGCGAACAAGTGGGCGACGGCAAAGTCATCTGCGGCCTCTCGGGCGGCGTTGATTCCTCCGTGACCGCTGTCCTCCTGCACGAAGCCATCGGCGATCAGCTCACCTGTATCTATGTTGATACCGGCATGATGCGCGCAGGCGAAAGCGAACAAGTCGTGACCCTCTTCCGCGACAATTACAACATCCCCCTTATCCACGAAGACGCGAGTGAGAAATTCCTCGGCGGCCTCGAAGGGGTCAGCGATCCTGAAATGAAACGCAAAATCATCGGCGGCATGTTCATTGATGTCTTCGATAATTGTAAAAAACGCGTCGGCGGCGCAGATTTCCTTGCCCAAGGAACGCTCTATCCTGATGTGATCGAATCGGTATCCTTTACAGGCGGCCCATCGGTCACTATCAAATCCCACCATAATGTCGGCGGTCTGCCCGAGCATATGGAGCTAAAACTGGTTGAACCTCTGCGTGAGCTGTTCAAGGACGAAGTCCGCGATCTTGGCCGCGCCCTCGGCATGCCCGAAGATTTCATCGGCCGCCATCCATTCCCCGGCCCCGGCCTTGCCATCCGCATCCCCGGTGAGATCACGGGCGAAAAGCTCGAAATCCTAAGAAAGGCCGACACGGTCTATCTTGATGAAATTCGAAAAAGCGGTCTTTATGATGATATCTGGCAAGCCTTCGCTGTCCTGCTTCCCGTGCGCACCGTGGGTGTAATGGGCGATGCCCGCACCTATGATTTCGTCTGCGCCCTACGCGCCGTCACATCCACCGACGGCATGACCGCTGACTACTACCCCTTCGAACATGAATTTTTGGGCCGCGTCAGCACCCGCATCATCAACGAAGTCAAAGGCATCAACCGCGTCGTCTACGACATCACCAGCAAACCACCAGGCACGATTGAGTGGGAGTAGAAGACTGATGAACGTGAAAAAAGCACTCAAAGTATTGGTAGGTTTTGTTTTGGGTGCATTCGCTGTTCTCTTCGTGATGGCGTATATTCTTCTGTTTGCTGTAACTGGAACAGAACCGATCTCACAGATGGCGCGGGGATTTCAAAACAGATGTGAATCTGATTTGTCGAAAGAAACGACCCTTGTTAATTTTGTAGAGCGCGATTTGTATTTGCCGAGTAAGCATCTTCACGCTTGTTACCCGCTAGATATGAGCACTTCATTTGATTATGACCCAGCATCAGTATCGCTTGTAGGTTTGTTACCAGATTTCAGCATTCCTAATTTTGAACCTGAAATTTACTTAGAAAAAGAAGATGAAATCAGAATTCATTTCACAGGTTCGCGACCAGACATTAATGAAGTTGATCCGATGATTAAACTCGGTTTCTCTGATCTTGAGAAGAGCTTTAACTATATGACAAATGTTAAGCTGAATCGTGATGGACAAAAAATTGCAAAATATGACGAAGGACAAAAGACAGATTATGGTCTAACTTTTTACAAGACGAATGCAACAGGAACATTTGCAAAAGACTTGTATGTTCATAGAAATGATGCTGGGAAAATAGACTTTATGATCGAGTGTTATAACAAAGATAAAAAACCAGCGCCGCGTGTTTTCTACTGCTCATCTGTATCGGAAAGTCTATATGACAACGTATCGTTCAAATATGGTTTCACGCTTAAGCACATTGCTGATGCTGAAAGGATTGATCGGATGGTAAAAGACATTGTTCAGGATACGGTCGAGGCGAAATAATTCAACATCGGACTGTGAATATACTACAAACGGATTTTTTATGATTAAAAATCAAATGCTTAATATAATACTCACGATTGAGTGGGAGTGATATGCCTGAATTAGACATTGAAAAATTACTATATTTTTCTGCTTTTATTTTACCGGGGGCGATATCACTGTTGGTACACAAACTCATTGAAAGTTCTAAAGAGGATAACTTAAAAGAAAAAATTATTGAGGCGATAGTATACAGCATGGCAAATATAACTATTGTTATCTTGCCATTAAAATATGCTTTCGAATCTTTTCAAAGTAACGAATTTTTACTTGCTTATGGGGTGATAGTTTTTTGCTTTTTTATTACTCCTGCAATTTGGCCATTTGTTTTAATCAAAACACTCAAAGAAATGGAAAAAAATAAGCTGATAAAACCTAGAATGAAAACTGCGTGGGATCACTATTTTACTAATTTGAGAGAAGGTTCTTATGTTATTGTTCATATGAACGATGGAACTCATATAGGAGGAATGTTTGGAGAAAAATCTTACGCTAGTGGTTTCCCTAATACAGGCGAAATATATATTGAAGAGTTATGGGACGTAAATAAAGATGGAAAATTTACTGGCACGTCCTTAAAAGGGCAGGGTATTATAATAAAAGCAGATCAATATAAGTATATTAGAGTTTCTTCATAGATAAAGGAAAGTTAAAGATGTCTGAAAAAGATAATAATAAAAAAACTGAAATCAAAAATGACAACGCTGGCAGAACAGTACAATTGAGGGAACAGCGGGGGTATACGGCCCCAGCGCCCGCACCTTCTAAGCCGCCTTCAAGCATGATGTCGAACCAGTCAGACGGGAAAAAGAAATAGAAAATCTGGTTTTTTAATCTTCTTGCCCGCCGGGCGCTTCTTGTCTAAATCAAACCTCAACCCACTCCCCGTCATCATTCTTCTCGTACTTATTCTTCACCGCCGCCCATGCCACGCGGTGGGAGATTTCTTCGCGGCTGATATCGCCGTCTCGATCATCGGGGTCTTTATATTCGTCCCACGCGCTGTTATACGCTTCTTTATAAATATCCTGCGCATGTTCGGGCAAATGGTCACGCACAGAATTGGGTAAATTTTTACGGGCGGAATAGGGCATAATGATCTCCTTTTTTATGCAACACAGCAAACGCGTAAATAACAAAGAGCGTTCCCAAAAAAACGACCTGCAAAATTCAATGGACTTATTCTGCCAAACGCATTAACAAAATCGCATCACACTAAAATAAATTTGACATAATAATTAAGCGCACCTATAACACTGCCCATGACAATAAAATCATCCATCCGTAATATTGCCTTAGCCACAATCTTCGCTGCCACCGCATCTGTCGCCGCGGCGCAGGATACGCATAGCGATATCGGCCTTGACACGAGCGCGCCCGACCGATTTCCGGAATTTGTATGCTGGCGACAGGATCTGCAATTCGGCCCACTCGCGCTGTTCACTGCCAGCATTCACCCAAAAGGCTTGGATTTAAATGGACACGTAACACCCGATGGTTTCATCGCTTATGAGCAATCCCACATTATATCTCAAGTTGAATTTGGCGTTCCCGCTCTCAGCAAAAGCTCGCTAGCATATGCGCTGGGTGAAGCGGATGAAGTAACCTTTGATCAAGCCCTAGCAGCTTTATCCGAATTCGACCAAAAAGCAATTCGTGAAATTATAAAAGCGGATCAAAACCGCGATAAAACCTGTGCCGCAACTGCTCCAAGCAGAATGCTTATCAGCTAAACCCTATGCCTCAAACACAACCTTCACACCGCGCTTTTTGAAATAGCTTTGCATCATCTTGCGTCCCGCACGATTATTCTGGCTCAGGCGTTCAGGGACGAAAACCGCTTCCTTTTCTCCCGCCTCGTTCATTGCTGTTTTCAAATCCGCAATCGCCGCGTCAATATCTTCGTTATCCGCATTTAATGATGCGTAAACCGCTTCCTTCGCGTCTTCAAGAGTTTTAGCCATGTAAAATAATCCTTTATTTTTAAATCAATTCGATGCTACAAACCCAATCATGAACACGCAAGATGAAAAACAACAAACGCCCAAAACCACACCCGTGACGGCTGCGAATATCGCACCGAAAGGTCACGGCGGCGGATGCCCGTGTTGCACCCCCGAAGATGATGATCTCGACGACGAAGAGTAGTTTTGCCTTATCGCGGGCGTGACACGCGAATAAAAAAATCGCTAAAGGCTATAGACTCTTTGCTTTTCAGAGACATATATGTATAAATACCGCACCTGATAAGACATATGTAAGAATAAGGAACGAAAGAAATGGGCGAAAATGTAATCAACATTAAAACGGGTTTGGCTGAAATGTTAAAAGGCGGCGTCATCATGGACGTTGTAACAGCCGAACAAGCAAAAGTCGCAGAAGACGCAGGCGCAGTGGCTGTTATGGCATTGGAACGCGTTCCATCCGATATCCGTAAAGCTGGCGGTGTTGCCCGCATGTCGCCCCCTGAATTGATCGAAGAGATCATGGCCGCATCATCCATCCCCGTGATGGCAAAATGCCGCATCGGTCACTTCGCCGAAGCACAAATCCTGCAGCATATCGGCGTTGATTACATCGACGAGAGCGAAGTGCTCACCCCTGCAGATGAAGAATATCACATCAACAAACACGACTTTAAAGTCCCATTCGTTTGTGGCGCTAAAAACCTTGGTGAGGCTCTACGCCGCATCGGTGAAGGCGCAGCGCTTATCCGCTCCAAAGGCGAGCCGGGCACAGGCAATATCGTCGAAGCCGTTCGCCACATGCGTGACATCAACAACGACATCAAACGCGTCATCAGCGCAGATGATGCAGAACTCATGACAATGGCGCGCGACATGGGCGCACCATTCGAGCTATTGAGAATTGTAAAAAGAGAAGGCCGCCTTCCTGTGCCGCTCTTTTCTGCTGGCGGTATTGCAACCCCTGCGGACGCAGCCCTTTGCATGCAGCTCGGCGCGGATACAGTATTCGTGGGCTCTGGTATCTTCAAATCCGATAACCCCGAGAAATTCGCAAAAGCCATCGTTAAAGCAACGGCGCATTTCGATGACCCAGCAATTGTCCTCGAAGCATCAAAAGAGCTTGGCGGCGTAGCGATGCGCGGTACAGAAATCAGCGAATTAGACGAGCCAATGAAAATGGCCAATCGCGGCTGGTAAGAGGTTTTTTTAGAAAATGCCTGAACCCGTAATAGGATGCCTAGCCCTCCAAGGCTGCGTAGATAGACATCGCCCGCACATCGAAGCTGCGGGCGCTTCTTTTAAAGCCGTAAAAACCGCAAAACAATTCGATG